>ERZ1674046.28-NODE-28-length-38791-cov-9.119062_pt1 | contig 38791 bp, 38 predicted proteins | sample MGYA00581130_ERZ1674046 | MGnify/ENA primary metagenome ERZ1674046 (study PRJEB41354, sample SAMEA4873345) | human saliva metagenome | biome: human-associated habitat [ENVO:00009003]; feature: mouth environment [ENVO:08000002]; material: saliva material...
ATGAATACTCTCGAACATCTTTCTAAAATTCTACCGAGTAATGGCTTAAAAGTAATGGCAACTATGGTGCAACGCACCGACGCAGAAGGTAATCCTATCTTCAAAAACGACGGTAAACCGTCCATTACTACTAGACACAAAACATTCGGTTCAATCGAACAGCTCGCAAAAACAATTCAACTCAATGCTCGCAGTGGTAGACCTATCTATATGGCTATGGGTGGTTTCGACAGAGAACGCAGTTTCATTGATAAAGAATATGAAGGTAAACAATACAAAGGTTTCTCTCGCAGTGCTGACTTTACTACGCACTTTAGATCATTCTGGTTAGACTTAGACGTAGGCGAAGATAAAGCAATTAACGGTGACGGCTATGCGACACAAGATATTGCGATTGAGAAACTCTGGCGGTTCGTAAATGACTTAGGCTTGCCTGACCCTATGGTGGTCAACAGTGGACGTGGTGTTCACGCTTACTGGCCTTTGAACGCAGACTTAGACGCTGCAAGCTGGTGGAAGTTAGCCAAAGTATTCGACGCAATTATTAAGCACTATGGACTTCTCGCTGACCCAGCGTGTACCGCAGATAAAGCACGTATTCTACGTCCGATTGGTACAATTAACCATAAGAACGGACACAAAGTAGAGCTTATTAGCGACGCGAACAGTATCTCTTATCTCGACTTCGCCAACGCTTTGAAACCTTATTACAAGGCACACAAAGAAGAAATCGAAGCCGTGAAGATTAAGTCCGTTGAGTACGTTAAGAAAGATCGTAGTGAGTTTAAAGACGATAAACCTAAACACGTTAAGTATTTCTTAAAACGTTGCCAAGTAGGTCAATATGTCTTAAACGGAGAAGAAGCAGTCGCAGAACCTGTATGGCGCGGTGTACTGGGAGTAATGAGATACTGCGAGAACGCAGATAAACATATCGAGACTTTACGTAAGAAATGTAAAGACCGATTCCCAGAAACCACTCGTTTTGACGAAGATCGCACTGCGGAGAAATTACAACGTCTTGACAGTATGGACGTAGGCCCGACAACGTGCGGTTACTTCAACCGTGAGTGTGGCAACTTATGCGACGGGTGTCCTTATCTCTATGATGAGACAGTTAAGACACCACTCAGATTAGCGGAGCATTATGAAGAAATCGAAATACCGCAGTACAACTTGGAGATCGGAGCGTTGGAATACCCAGCAGCAAAAGAGAACCAAGAAGAAACAACTAGCGATACAACTGGCACAGTCGCAGAACAAGGCGATAACGGCAGCGGTGATAGCAACGATGATCCAACTAGCCAAGCGACAACACCGCAACCACCTTTCCCTTACAGACGAACCGCGAAAGGATTAGTTGTAACGGAGAATGACGTAGAAAAAGTTTTCTTCAAAGGTGACTTGTTCCCGATTATGACGAAGTTCGTGGAAGTAATAGATGGCGAACAGAACATAATGGTGAAGTACCAACTACGCGTTGGACTAAGCGGTAAGTACCAAGAAGTGTCTTTCCCAATGAAAGACTGGTACGCAACGGATAGATTGAAGCAACGTCTAGGTTCAGCCGGAGTTTCGATCTCTGAAAAGAATATGGCTACGCTGATTATGTATTTGCGAGCCTATCAAAATGAGGTGCAGGAAATGATGGACGAAGTTAGACAGCTACAACACTTCGGCTGGGACGGCAATAAGCCACAGTTCTTGTTAGGTAGTAGACTGTATCGCCCAGACGGTGTAGTGACGGTGCAACCACACGCGAACATTAAGAACTACTGCGGTTACTTTGACCAAGCAGGTACGCTCGAAGGGTGGAAGGAATTAATGCGTCGCTTGGGTGCGATTAACGCAGTGGAACAACAGATCTGTTTATTAAGTAGTTTAGGTTCTTCGCTTATGCGGTTCACTAACTACAACGGTATCTGGCTACACCTAATGACTAAACCTGGTTATGGTAAAACGACTACACAGGAAATGATGAACGGTGTATGGGGTAACCCTAGTGACCTATTACTTAACGCAAAAGACACGGTTAATGCGATAGAAGAACGTTTCGGTCGCTGGACTAACGTCGCTGTGACAATTGACGAGTTATCCAACCTTGACCCGCGTGCGACATCTGACTTGTTGCTCGGTGTAACGCAGGGTCGTACTAAACGTCGCTTGGACTCCAATATGCGTGAGCGTGTTGATAATCTGTCTTGGCAGTTAATGGTACTCTCAAGTGGTAACTTCTCTTTAATCGACCGCATTAACACGGCGAAGGAAGATGTTGCAGCAGAAATCTCTCGTACGTTAGAGTTTAAGTTACCTAAACCGACATTGTCAGTCCACGAAGGTGAACTTTTAATTAAGAAACCTATTCGCGAGAACTATGGTGTGGCGGGTGCAGAGTGGCTACGTAACTTAGTGCGTATACCACAAACTCAAATCCAAGAGATGATAGACCGTACCACTGAGACTTTCAGTACCACACTGGAAGCTACGTCGGAAGAACGTTTCTGGGTAACAGGTTGCTCGGTGATTTATGTAGCGGGGGTACTCGCTAACAAAATGGGCTTAGTCGAGTGGGATATGAAAGCGGTGTTCGATAAGTTATGCGAAATCGTGAAATCAAATCGCAACAACAAAGACACATACGAGTTCAGCCCCACCGATATTCTGGCTGGCTTCTTGGCTGAGAACACACGTAACACGGTGGTAACTGACAAAGGTACAACTGAAGGTTCGATTATGATCCGCCTGTTCCCACAAGGTGCATTAAACGTGCGATACGAGCAGGACACAGGCAACGTACTTATCCGTACTGGTGCATTAAAAGAGTTCCTGGCCAAACGTGGCGTAGGTATCAACTCTGTAAGAGAAGCATTGAACCAACGTGGTCTACTACTCGAATCCAGTGCGAGACGAGTGCTATCGCAGGGCTTACCACAAAACTCTGGTAGATCCTATTGCTGGGTGATTAAAGCTGACGACCTAGTAAAATCAACTCTCGACCAAATTGTAGAGGATAACAATGAGTAAGGACTGGTCTAAATTCAAAAAGAAACCGGAAAGTGCTGAGGAAACCTCAGCCTTTCCAACAATGAACCTTCGCGTAGTAGTTAGTAGTAGCTCACAAATAATCGAACAGATGTACGAGCATAGAACTGCGAAGGGCGTTATAGTAGAAACAGAATGGGTAGCGATACCCGTAATATATTCATAGAGGTAAGTTATGACACAAATCGTTTATGACGGTCGCTATTTAGTAGCAGATCGTAAATGTACTTATGCGTACAATACAGCAATCGACGCACCGAAAGTATTTAAACTTCAAGTAGGTGATATTACAAGATACTTCGCATTTAGTGGTTCATTCAAAGAGTGTGCGTTAGGTGAAGAAGTCGTAAGAAGCAACTTCGACCCAGAAGTGCGAAGTAAAGTGCGTACGATTTTAGGAGAAGAAGTACTGGAGCATTTCTTGGGGATTGTGGTTGACACATCAACTACGGGTAAACGAGTTTACCTTATTAACTACGCAGGTGACTTATGTGAAATTAATCCTAATCAGTTTATCGCCATTGGCGCAATGCACTCAGAGTTATCGGCAGCATGGAAGGTGTGGAATATGGTTCACGGTACAGATAACTATGGCCCAGACGCGCAAGCGTGTAATATCTCTGATTTTGTACGAACTATTACGGAAGGTACAGCATTTGATCAAACAGGCAGAACGATTGATGTGTATGATACAGAAACAGGAGAGCTACGATGAGTTCGGAAGAAATGAAACAATGCTCGAAGTGCGGTGAATTTAAACCACTTGACTTATTCGAGCGTCGCCACGGCGGTAAACCTGGCGCACGTTGCAAAGCGTGTATGGCGGAATATAAACGAGCTGTTTACCATAAAAACAAAATTGCGATTCAGCTTGAGTCGCGAGTGAATACGCTAAAAGCGTTCTGTAAAAAGAACGGTATTAAAATTAACATTGAGGTATTGAACGATGAAGTTGAGTGGGATAAAACCACTTCCTAGTGGGAAGGTGATTAATTTCAATGACCTTAAAGATTATGACTTTACCGTAGAAGAAATCGCAGACTTACTTAGTCACGTTAAACGCTTCAATGGATATGGTATGGACGTAGCGAGTCACAGTATCTGGGTGGCTGGCGCATTGTATTACTTAACGGGTAACCCACATGTTGCATTGCTAGGTTTAATGCACGACGCACAGGAAGCCTACATTGGCGATATTGCTACACCGGTTAAAGACGTAGCAGGGAATGACTGGGATCGACTAGAGAACAACGTACAGCGCGCTATTCTGTGGCATTTAAATATCAAGCACGAACATAGTTTAGGTGCGGAGAAATTAGTTAAACTAATTGATCAAGTGTCACTTAAGTTAGAGTTACAACAGATGAAAGAGGCTGGTACATATAAAGCTGATAGCGAAGGTATCTGGGAAGCAGCACTGGCGAATGTACCTAATATTGACGGCCTTGAACTTCCTAAGGAAGACACGCACAGCGCAGTCGATTTTGTTTTCGCCTATAACCACTATAAGGCATTGTGCGACGAAGACATTACTTACACAAGTTGTAGTTATCTATTTGACGGTAAGAAGTACACCTGTGCAGTAAATACAGAATACTTAGAAACATTCTTTAATAAATTATAAGAGTAATTATGGAACACGTAAAAAGTGACGCAAGACTCGGTGTTATTCACCCGGTAACAGGTTCAGTTGGTACTTCCGCTTTAGAAAAGCAAGTTGGTGGTAGTCACTATAAACAGTTTCCAATTCAACCGGTGGAATTTATCAATACGAATAACTTAAGCTATATGCAAGGTAACGTAATCAAATACGTTGTACGATACCCATTCAAAAACGGTATCGCAGATCTTGAGAAGGCGAAGCACTATATTGAAATGCTGATTGAGTTTGAACGAAACAAACAATTAAACGAAGAATAAGAAAAACCCCAGCTTAATGGCCGGGGTTTTTCATTTATAGAAACTTAGAGATATACTTCTTCAAAACTTTTTTGGTAATGCTTGGTAACATTTGTAATATAACTTCAAGCACCATTGCTCCACTTGCCCCGCCTACTGTTGCGAGTAGGGCGTTCAGCCAGATATTAAACTCTGCACCGAAATGGAACGTAGCTGCTACACCGGCGAACACGCCGATAATAATGTCGAGTGTACGGTGAAAGAGTGGTTTGCCCTTATCTAACTCAACACTCGCTTTCATTGAGCCAAGAGAAGAACCAATCACAACTATAATAATGTCAATGTGTTGTGTTAATTCATTCATTTATTCCCTCACATCTAAATACGTAGAATACTGCTAACAGATACCAAATACTTAGCCCTGCGCATATAACCATCTGCATATCTAGTGGGGGGAATTGCGAAACATATCCGTTGGCTAAAATCGCCTGTGTTAACGCACCTAAAACCAAACCAAACGACTTGAATAGTTGATGCGGTCTTCCACGGGTAAATAGACCAATTACACCAAAGAACACAGTGGCTGCAACGATCCGTAACAGCGCAACGCTATATGACTCGACTTGTCGTGGAAGCTCGACCTGCATATACCCGTAGGTATGTAATGCGAGTGCGATAGCCCAGAATAGGCTAACCACAACGTTGATTACTTGCGTAGGGCGCGTATCGCGCCCAAAGATTACATATAAAAAACTACAAGACATAGTTTACTCCTAGGCAGCAGGGGCAGCGTGTACCTCAGTGCCAGCTAAGTCTGTAACTGTAACAAGACCAAGGTCTGCACAGTCTGACGGATCAACTGCGTAGTAAGCGAGTGCGCCACCAAGTTTATAAACTGGTTTTAGCTTATCTTTAATTACTTCGCAAGGAGTTAAGGTAGAATCACCTTTCTTCGCTTCTTCTAACTCTTTCTTGAGTTTCTCGATCTCTGCGTCTTTCTCTTTGATAGAGTTGTTAGCAGAAGTCAATTCAGCGAGAGTTTCATTAAGGTCGTCTTTCGCCTTCTCTAGGTCTGCTTGCGCAGTCGCTAGTTTTTCCTTGGCTTGTGCAAGAGCTTGTGCCGTAGCGTCGTCAGACGAAGCAGAAGGTGCGACAATCGCTTGTTCCTTCCACGTCTGTGTAGTTAGATCCCAATATAGGTGACTGACACCTTGTCTTCCGATAGGGTCAAATCCGTCGTATGGGTCGAACTTAGCATCCATAGGTTACTCCTTATAAGTGGTCGATTAATTGCTCTGCGACGAACTCAGTGAAGTTGATAGTCACGCGACCGAAGAAGGTGTCGATAGTAACCGGAGCAGCAGTCCAAACTTCTTTCTGTGCAGTAGATAAAGAGCCAGCCACAATGTCACGGTCAATGTCAACGCCACGTTCAGTAGAATATGTACCGTTACGTTTAATACCGTCGTAGTTGGTGATTTCGTAGGTTAATGTAACCGGAGTTTCGTGAAGTTTTTGTACCGCAGCTTGAACCGCAGGGTCTATGAAAACTTCACTGTAATCCACGCGTAAGCTGTAATGGCTTTCTTCACGTAAACCTAAAGTCACAGTTTTGTCTCCGAACGGTAATGTAGGTAACGCAACTTCGAAGTTAGTTTCATTGATCAACGCTTGGTCACCCGCAGTTGAGAAACGTTTAGTTGACGTAAACTCACCTTTTAAGTGCGCGTTATTGAACTCTTCCGCAGTGGCGTACGCAGTACGGTCAATAAGTAAAGGATCTTGTTTAAATTGAACAGTTGCACCGTCAACCGCACTAATCGCATTGTAAGCGTGGAACGCTAACGCAGTATCAGTTGACTCGCTTACAGATACGGTAGGTACTAACGCAGAAGTTAATTCTTCGTCGCGAGCTGCACCACGTTCGTGAACGGTAGAGATTTCAGCTTGCCATACTGCACCAGTTTGCACGTGGCGTAACCATTTAGCTTCAGTAGTTACGAAGTGTGTGTCGGTTGATTGTGGCGGAGAGTAAATATCAATTACTTCCATTTCAGCACCAGGTACAGCGAGTTCGCCGTTGTCTTTTACCACAACAGTCGCGTTATCAATGTTAACGTCTAATTTGTCAGCATTGATTGTCAAGCCTTTACCTACGTTGCCATCGGTAACGATTTCTAATTTAGTTGCCATAGTTTCTCCTATTGGTAATGAAAATGTCGCCACCTAAGTGGCGACGGGTTAATTATTCTTCAACGATAACTTGAATGTACATAGTGTTCACGCTATCGGTTGCTTTCGCATCTGCTGCGACTGTGATGGTATCTTCCGTAATCGTAGTTTTACCACGTACCTGTGTTACAGCGTAGTTGTCTGTACTGGTGTACTTCAACGACGCAGCGGTGCCAGCGCGCACGGTAACAACAAGTTTGTCGACGACCTTAGCTGGTTCAGAGCGGGATACATCAAGTGAGACATAGGTATCTTTATCATACGAATCAGTTGATGGAATTACTTGCACAGAGTTTTTGTTTGGAATAGAAAGATACTCTACTTCTTTCGCATAGCGCCACTGTTTAGTAATTGCGGTAGTAGCTCCGACCAACTCTGAAGTAGTGATTGCTAGACCTTTAGGCGGTAAAACAGCGAAGACTGAATAGCTCTGCCATTTACAATTATTGCCTACTGGTCTACAGGAGAACGCGAATGATAATACGTCGGCTGTTATTTCTAGAATACCATCTTGAAATGTGAATCCACCAGCACCACGTTTAGGGAAGTCGTGGTCGCCTACAATACGACAGCCATCATCGCCAGAAACAAGGTTTGATGCGGTGGTGTTACCGTTTACGATTGCCGCTTGTCCTCTACAAGATACGATGCTGTACCCAACCACTGTGCTAGCCCCATCTAATCTAATTCGTAGTCCTTTAAGAGTGTTACGACGACTAAAAATGTTACTTGTTCCTAATTGGTCAATGGTGTACACGGTACGTTGAACACCGTCGATATTACTTTTGCCAGCGGGTTTAAGTTGTTGCAACACAACATTACTGTCAAGCTCAGTCGCAGTAATAAGCGGACAATCTACACTCGGTACATATGTAGGGTCAGATTTAGTACGAGCATTTAAAATTAATGTCGCATTGTTATTGCCTAAATCTTTATCTAATGCAGAGTTAGGGTTTACCGCAGCAGTGAATTGATAATTGCCTAACACTTTAGGAACTACAGTATATTTAACTTTAACAGTCCCGCCTTTCTTAAGACCGCGAATGTTATAAGTTAAGTTGTTCACTTGTTCAACTTCATCTGCTTCTGATTTAGTGAATGTAACGTCTTTAATTTCATAGTCTTCAGTGTTCGCTGGGCCTACGATATTTAAGTTTGTTAATTCATTTTTGCCTTCACCAGTGTTAGATACAGTCACAACAACTTTGTATTCTTCATTAGTGAAGCTGTTAGTTTTATCCGCTGTAATACCAACGCCAACTTCTTGGAAGATTGAGTCAAACGCTGCCAAACGCACGCACTCACCATCTTGTTTAGCAAGTAATACAGTGCCTTTCTTCCACGGACGCTCAGGTAGTGCATCGATTGCTGCACAGTCTAAACCTGCTGCTGTAGCTGGTTGCTCAGGGAGATTTAACTCATACACCCATTTGCCCCAATCATTAGGGTTTTTAAGTGTACCGTCAGCGTTCATACCACTATCGTTAGAACGCACCCAACCTGACTGAACACCATCACCAATACGAGAGTAGATGTATTGATGCACTTCATTACCTGTCGCAACTTGCCAACCTGTGAAGTCTACCTGATAACCCGATGTAATATCTTCTTTTGCAGTAATAGCATCAGATTTTTCTACATTAGTCGCACCAAATTTAACAGGTGCACCGATAGCTGCGTCTGCGTCTACTGCATTAAACACGCCAGTAAAGCATGAGATGCCTAACTGTTTAAGATTGCCATCGCTAGTCTCTAAAGTGTTTAAGTTTGTTACAGTTGCACATTTTTCTTTGATAACTTCAAGTTTGCCATCTTTCAAACGTACAGTTTTATTATCTACATGTTTAGATAAGTCAAACTCTGCGGGTTTTTCAATCTCAACTGTTGTGCCATCTTGGTTGGTAATTACAACCTTTCCGTCTGCTTCTTTAGCAGCTTTTACCTTAATTGCTGGTACTTCTACAGTAGAACCGTCTTGGTTGGTAATTACAACGTCACCATCTGCTTCTTTAACGGCTTTTACTTTAATCTCAGTCGCAGGTGTCGGTGCTGGAATTACTGCACCGAGTTTACCATTGTTGTATGTTACAGTAGTACCATCGACATAATCAGCTAAATCGACTTCATACTGTGATAGTGCGGTGTTTGCTTTAATACCGCGTCCCATATTTTCAGGGATTACTACACGTTTTTTCTTCATTTACTTTTTCCTTACAAATGGGCGATTGGCCGGACTGGAGTATATGGTTTTTGTACACTTACGTCGTATTTACCTTCGTAAGAAACAACCTCTAGTGTGTTGGTCAATTCCGGTGTAGCGGTAAATTCTTCATCTAGGTGTGTTTTATATGGCACAGTAGCAGTTAAACCGCCAGCTGGGATAGTCGCTGTATAAACATCACGGAATATTTCCTCGCCACCAACCACAGCAACAGCTGTAAAACGCGCTGTAAGCGGAGCGTCGAGACTGGTCACACCAATAGATAAGCCATATACACTAAACTTAACTGACGTTGGTTTATATCCTGGTGAAGCGTCTAGTGAACCAGCTGATTCAACTGAACCATCGGTATACACACGGTCTACATCGAGCGTGATTTTAGCTCTCTCAGGCTCAGGTTCTTTCTCTAACTCTGACTTATCACAGGTTGCGCTGTGGATATAACCTAACTCTACTTTATCAAACGCATCAACAAGTAATGTGTCAGGACACTCAGGGATAGTCATTGTGACTTCAGTGCCGTTTGAGTTAGTGATTGTCACCACACCGTCTTCTGCTTTAGTCGCAGTAGTAGGTCTAGTCAACACAGGTAATGTTTTATCACCGTATTTAACTGACCCAGTACCGTCACCATTGTCGGTTAACTCAGTAGGAGTTACAGTCGGCATAGGAATATCAAACTCTTTTTCCACGCCACCAGACTTACTTACTTTAAGTTTACCGTCTTCGATCTTAATGTCTTGCACGCCAGTGTCGATCTTAACGACTTCTTTACCGTCTTGGTAAATAGTATAAACACCATTTTTACCTTCGCCAGTAACGTCACCACCTTTCACTTTGATGTGAGTAGTGTATTCTTTACCGCCGAATGTTAGCGACAATGTTTCTTTGTCTGCGTCGTATACGAATTCGTCAATGGTAGGGAAACAAACTTTCTCTTTAGCGATTAAGTCACAGATAATATCGGCTAACTTATCACACAGTACGACTTCCGCACCTTTAGGTAGTGCCTTACCGTCGCAGTCATTAATACCAGCTTGGAGTTTTTGCTGGTCGATCAATTCTTGAATGTAGTTGGCAACTTCGGGTTTAGTCATCCCGCGAACGTTGCCGCAACCGCCACAAGCCATATTTTACCCCTTTTGTTTGATTGAACGCGCGATAAGACCAATAACGCCTAGCGCAGTTACGAAGTATGGTTTCCAGTTTTCCGGAAGGAAATCTGCAACCGCCTGTACGTTTGCGTCAAGAACAGGAACAACAGTCACTGCACCTAACACCCACGTACTCCAAGACTTAGCTAAGTCTTTAAATTTGAAAAATTGCATTTCAACCTCTAGTCATAGTAAGGCACTTTTTTGCCATTAACTAACATAAACCCGACGGGTTCACCTAAAAGCGAGTTTAACCCGCCAGTAATAGTTGTAGGTAATTGCTCAACCTCAAGACTAACTGGAGCAGTAGCGACAGTACCATAAGAACTATCAACACCATTCTCACAACAATCGGTATCGCATACCATTGCTTTAATTAATTCATCACTCGGTGCGAAGTTAACACACGCTCCTTTAGGGAAACGACGAGCAACAGTACCGCTTAGACCGCGCTCAATAGCGAGTTCACCTTGATGATTAATCAGCTTGACAACTTCGTACCCAACAGTGTCTTGGATCAACAACGTCGTCCATTCATTCTGTGCTAGGCGATTTAACGCTTCGCGTGGGTCTTTTAGTGGAATACTTGTGTCGTCTGCTTCTAAAATTGCCGTAAGGCTCGTCAAGAAGCCAGGCATCGTTTTAGCAACCATATTTACCCTCACAGCAATTATTTCGGTTATCAGCTACGACTCCGGAGACTTTGACACTTTCGCGTTTGTCAATTTGGAACTCATACACCTCGCAACCACAGGCGATAACTTTTGCAACGTATCTACCGCAGTCTAACTTAGTGAACTCTTTATCTAGTAAAAAGCAGAGTTTCCCATCGTCATCGTAGTTGAACATATCATACACTAAAGTTAGTGGTTGTTCACGTTTTATTTCAATGGTTTCAAGCCCACCACAAGGGGTGTAGCAGTACACTCTCTGTGGCGGTTCTTCGCATTGTAGCGGTAGAATATGCAACTCTACCTCTTTGCAACAGTCTGCGAACTCGTTACGTCTAATCCGCAGACAAATTTGCTTCGTAAAATTATTCGCTCTTAGTATCATTAGCGATCCTCTAGTTCGTGCATCTCTTGGAGATAGCGTCTGTTGCTTTCATAGTATTTCTCATTCTTTTTGTCCGCACTTAGCGAAGAACTTGAAATTCGTTTTTGTCGTTTATGGTAGTCAAGGATTACCTTGATCCTAGCTTCGTCAGCCTTGTCAAACGTACCGTCTTCAATTTTACGTTTTAACCAAGATTGAGTGTTCGCACTTTCTGCACCAAACTTAAGTTCCTTCTGTTCGGCCGCTACTAAGATCGCGTCATTGATTTTCTTATAGTTGGCCAGGTTGTTGTTCACCTGTACGAAGGTACGTTGGCTTGGAGTTTGTTGTGCTTTATGAACAGTCTTCCAGCCGGTTAATGCACGCGCGACTTTCTCTGTACGAGTGATTACTGGGTTTTCTGCTTCTTTACCTTGAAGTGGTTTATCAATCGCATCAATAAGATCTACAACACCTGGTACGAAACTTGCGAAGGTATATCTCGCTTGCTCTGGGGTTAAGTTTAACCCTGCTTTGTCGTAGCCCTGTGCGACTAACGTCCAGAAGTCAGCCGTGGTTTTCTTGCCTGCTGCCCATTTCTCTTTAAGGTTGTCCGTACCTTGGCGAGAAAGTTTGTTACCGAAGTCGTCTTTGTCCTGCATTACGTGGTGTACTGTTTTCAAATACGACGGAGTAATTGGTGCAGTTAACAGTTCTAACAAGTTCGCATCACCCGGTGGTGCTGGCGCAACGTTCACGTTCTCTGAGATTGCGTGACCTACGTGAGCCATTGCTGCTTTAGGTTGCCAGTTGCCAACCGCTGCTTGGTATAACGCTGTACCTGCCGCCGCTGCGATCATATCTGAACCGTATGCGATAGGGAGACGCACTGTACCCCAACAACCGATCTTGAACGGAGTTGAACGCATAAGCTCGCCAGGGCTGTAATCACGTAGAGACTCTTTGTCGCCTTCGTCTTCACAAGGGAACATTTCCATTGCCATCGCACCAACGCCCATCCAAGCTACTCTAAATAGCATTTGGCGGAAGAAGTTTACCCAACCTGCTTTGGTGTTTAAACCGCGAGTGGTCGAGCGCGCACCTTGTACTGTCGCGTTAGCGAATGGTACGACACTTCGTAAGATGCTTGATAAAGCTGACGCACCTTTGTCGTTAAAGTTCATAAACCATAAGTTAGCTTCAATCGCTTTCTCTTTGCTTAATCCCATATCTTGCAACGTATCGACGGTGGCCAATGTAGACACCATTTCCATAGCAGTTGTGAATGTCAACATTCTTGTTTGCGCTTGTGCAAGTTTACGCGAGAACGCACCGGTTAAACCGTCTTTTTCATACGCACGTTGTAGTTCTTCTTGACTGAACTGGAACGAGTCAGCACGGGAAGATAATCCACCACTTTTCGCAATCTCTTTCAAGTTAGCATACGACGCTTGTACTTTAGGATCTTTCAACAAGAAGTTTCTAAACGCAGACGAAGTAGGAGATTTATCACCTTCTTCAAGAGCTAGTGCCACAGCAGCGCGTAGATAACCACGTTGCATAATACCGCTAAATACATTCGCATAGCTACGTTTGAATAAGTCTGCTGCGAACTGTAAACGGAAACCGTCGCTTTGGTCTTTTAGATCACTAAAGAAGTAGCCAACTTTGTCATTCAAGGCAAACGCTTTGATTTGTGAACGTTTTTCTCCGAACCCACGCCACGCGTTGTATACCGAGAACGCTGGCATCATCGTAATCATAATGGACTGAACACTACGCATAGCACGGGCCAAGTCAAGTAGTGCGTTATTTGGCGTTACCACGTTATCCATAAATAAGGCTTCGTTTGCACGGTCGTTATCTAGCGATACTTTAACAAACTGTTTGTCGCCGTTTTTATTGGTACGAGTGATTAAGTAACCTTTCGCTTCGCCAAAGTTAGGGTCGGTTGTAGTTACTACTCGAATGTTGAACTTCTTGTTCATACCACCGTCATAGATCGCTTTACCTACTTCGTTCTGACCTACACGTTTAGCTGATAGTGCAGCGAGTGCGTTTAAGTTATTGAGCGTACCAGAGCCAGTCCAAGCACGACCCATTTGTTGACCTTGCCATTCCGCAGCCATTGCGTCGTTAATACGTTCTTCGATCTTACGGCTTTCGTCAATATAGAAGGTATCGCCCACCATATTAGACTTCGTCTTAATCTCTGACGCTTTACCCATAGTAGGTGTAAAGAATGGGTTTTCATTGATTTGACCCGTAATATCAGAACCAAGGTTGTCGTATTGGTATTTGTAAAACTCTTTCGCTGTATCTACGTAAGTGTCTACTAACGGAGCTAAGAACCCGTCTACTTTTAATTTGTCGTAACGTAATTCATAGTTCTTACGAGTATCCGCGAAGCCTTTATCTTTTGTAAAGCCAACGTCTTTTATATAATCCAACCAAGGTTTACCGTCGTATGTTACGTCTAACTTACCTTGCTCAACCGCTTTGGTTATTGCGTTGTATGCGTCAGCGTTAGTCATACCGTTATGGCCACGCCAGTTCTTACGTTGTTTCAATGCGTCTTCGCGAGAAAGACCTTCTTCATTTAGAAGTACGTTTTTGTTCTTATCAAACGTTGCTAAGATTTCTTCGTACTCTTTAACTTTCGCATACATTTGGTTAAGTTTCTTCATCTGATACGGAGTATAGATGTTTGCCTGTTGGTTAACAGGGTCGTAACCATACGCTGCGAGTTCTTCACGTAAACCGTTTTTATGTTTCACGTTACCTTGTTGGTCGGTGTAATCGAAACCGTCTAGCATACGTTGGTATTTCTCACGGATCGCTTCGTTTGAAGAAAGTGCAGTGGTTGACTTAGTAATCGCAGACAACGCAGTAGTTACCACCATTACGTCAGTGTCAATCGCTTGACGGTTTTTGCGAGTGTATAAGTCAGGTCTACTTTTCGCAGCTTCACGCATTGCATCGCTGAAGGCGAAGACTTTCTTCTGGAACTGTTTTTGTTGATGTGCTACGGCATTAACAGTTGTTTTGATCTTGTGAGCAAGCTCTGTACTGTAACCACCAATATATTTGATAGCAGAGTATTGAGAGTCTGCGAGAGCTTCGAATAAACGTTCGCGAGGTGAAAGATCGCCTTTCACTTTTTGTTTCTGCGTTACTGTGGTATCAATCGAGTTAGGGTTGAAACCAGCAGGATCTGCAATCTTACTCGCGTGTTTGTTTCCAGATAATTTATCCGCTACTTTTTCCAAGTGCGGGTTCAACGCGTCTTTGATTGTGTCAATCGCAGATCGTAGCGAGTAGTCAACGTCTAAGTTAACGCCTTCTTCTACGTTGTGAGCAATTTCATTTAAGCGTGCAGTTACTGCAACAGACTCAGGTGCAGCGTGTTTAGCGATTGCTTCGTCTAAGCCAGCGAATAAATCTTTAACCTGTTGGTTAGTCATTACTGGTTTACCTAGCACTTTACGAATTACATTGCGAATACGCGTGAACAAGTTGTCAGTGGCTTTCTCAGTTTGGCTACGTAAACCTTCTGGTATAGTTACACCGTAACGGTCTTCCAACGCTTTCACGTTGTCAGTTTTCAACGCTGCGTTTAATTCCGCCAAGGCTTCTTCAATCGCCATATCTTCGTTTACAGATACTGCTTCGCCACGGTTCACACGCTCGAGTTGGATTTTCTCCGCAAGTTTTGCGATTGTGTCATTAGACGCTGCTGTCTGTAAAATGGCACGTAAGTCAGTACCGTATTTAGTATCTAACCCTAAGTGTGTCATTTCGTGCCAAGCAACGAAGCCGACACGATCTTCCGCACTCAGTCCATTTTGTGAGTGAATACCGTCTGCGACAATATACACGTGGCCGGTGGCATCGTCATAGAAACCCTCGATACCATTTTTTAAAATGTAGTTAGACGCTTGCACAGAGTTAAAGTCTGCACGAGAAATAACAGTGACATTCTTCGCGTGTTGACCTAGCACTCTTTCTAACGTGCGTTTAACTTTTTCCTTCGTTAAGCTGGTATCTAACTTTGAAAAATCTGCTGTACTGAACTTAACTTTAGAAACACCGAATTTACCTTGTTTAGTAGGCGTTGTTTTGGTGAATTCTGACTTAGTCGCAGTATTAGGCTTCGCTACTTTTTGCGTAGCGTTGTCAGTTTTCGTAGCGTTATTCGCCTTTGGTGCGTCTTTGTTATCTAAGATATACACCATTGCCCCGTCAAGACTATCTACTGCGGAATTATAGAACGCAGTTGGTACGTTAATGCACCCCGCAGACATATAGTTGTCGCTCGCTGTCGCAGAGTTAATCGCTTTAACTCGCTCTGGTTTGTTCCACAAGCGGTGCATTGCGATAACGCCACCGTCTTTTTTAGTTACGTTGTTACCGGTTACCGTATCAGTTAAAGTTAATACGTCATCACCGAACACACGTTTATCACTCGCTTTAGTTGTTAACGCTTTTTGAAGTTTGAAACGACCACTCGGTGTAGAGTTAGCCACGTTATCATTAGACTTATTACGGCCGAAGATCGCATTTTGCGTATCGAGAACTTTACCGTTACTATCTACTACGTGGATCTTACCCTCGTTTTTGTCTGCGACAACAAACACTTTACCGTTGTTATCGTGAGTCGCTTTAACCCAGTTGATCGTATTACTTGCTTCCTGTGAGACACCTGCGATTTGTGGGCCACTTTCATAAGTAGAGAAGCCAGCCTGTGCGTGAGCGTCTTGAGGAATAGTCATCGCACTTACACCGACCACTGCAACAACAGCAGACAATAAAGCATTAAGACGTTTCAAGAAACGACCTAATAGAGACTTAACGTCAATACCTTTCTTCGCTTCTTCGTCGATAGCGAGAGATACTAAGTCACCATCTGTTACTTTTGCCGTATCAGTAATTGGTTTACCGTCTGCGTCTTTAAGGTGCGGTAGAGCTTCAGTTAGTACACGCTCACGTTTACCTTCAAGGTATTTAACATTGAACGCATCGTCCACCGCTTTCTTATGAAACGCAGAAATATCTTCAACCAAGTCTGGATTAGCGAGAAGCTCTGTCACTTTATCTTCAATCGCAGTTGATTTCTTAATATCGTTATAAACAACCTCTTGGTCTTTGTAGACTGGGTTGTCATTGAAGTCAAAACCAACTAAGTCAACTTTACTACCTGCGAACGCTTGGTGTTTAGGGTTACGTGCGTTAGGACGTAAGTAACCACGTTTCGCTGCTTCAAACGACGCTGTTGACGCAGTAGGTGAGTTCTTAAAGAACGCTTCACGAATTTCTTCTTGCATTTTTTCGTCCGCACCTTTCAATAATTCATACGCTTTACGTTGGTTAGTGCGAAGGTCATTGCCTTTGAACTCCTTAGTAAAACGTGATTCAGGTTCGATACGCTCTTTCTCACTCGCAACTGCTTCTTCAATCGCACGACGTTTGGCATTTTCTTTCTCTACCTTACTGTCTGCAACAGAAGGTTTTTGTGGCGCTAAAATATCTTTCGTTTTAGCGAGAAATTCTTTTTGATTAAATGTAACTACGTTATCACCTAATAGCTGCTCATTCTTAGCGGTTTTAAATTCTCCACTTTTTCCGCTAGGATCGATGACGTTCTCCATAACAACACCATCGTGTACTTTACCTTTAATAACACCAGCGTTTACCAACGCGTTATTTACAAGTGTGTCAAATACTAAACGGTCAGAAGCCTTGAATAAATTAGGCATACCTTTTACATCGCCATACATCATCTTAGCTACTTCTTCATACAGGGCCGGGTACTTCTTAGCGACTGCGTTTTTAGGGTGCGCTTGGTCAAACTTAACTTGCGAGTAAAGGCCGCCTTTAACGTCAACTACACGTGGCGCTTTTAATTCTACGTCTGCTTCAGTTACAGCGTCACCTTTCTTGGATTTGTACAGATGCGCAACTGCTTCATTGGTAGAGTTCCATATTACCCCTCTACCTTCTACGTTACCACCACGGAAAACTTTAGCTTTAACGGTAGACTCAGTAGGTTTAGTAACAGACGTTCTGCGGTACTGTTTACCTTCAATCTCGTTTAGTGTTTCTCCCACGCTATCGCTTTTCGTGCGTTCGCGTACTCTGCTGTCTGTGCTTCCAGAGACTGTCTCTTGCGAAGGTTGATTACTTTGTTGGCTTCCTTCTTGCCCCAGTTCTCCCTGTTCTCGTCGTCCACCGACTGTTTCTCCGGTGCGTCCGTCAAGCCCAACTGGATCGCTTTCTGACGTGTTATTGTTCGGTTGTTCAACAGGATTCGTAGTAATCCCCGTGTTGGACTCGCTATGTCCTGTGGTAGTGGTTTCGGTTTCAACTGGCGAAACTGGTTCGCTAGTTTGACCACTGTGTTCCGTTGTGCTGGTGTCAGAGACAACAGCTCCTTGTTCGATAGGCTGCCCGTTAACATCTTGCGAGCCATCTCGATTATCAGTTCTACTTTCATTTACCGTGTCCTGTGTTGTTGCAAACTCACCTGTGCCAGTCTGCCATTCACGGTAAGCCTTAGCAAACTCGTTACGGGTTACAGTCTGACCTTTCTCATTTTTAGTCTGTGTTGTGAACTCACTCTCAATGTCTGCTAAACGTTGAGACTGTTCAGGTGTTGGTTCACCGTTACCGATAGCACGTGTGATCGCATCGTACTCTGACATTAACGACTCGCGAGTATGCAACGGATCAAAATCAGGTTCTTGTTGCTCACGTGCTTCTTCAAGCTGAGTATTAATATCGTCAGCAGTTGGTTCTGCCTGTACTTCAGGTTCGGTTTGTTCTACCGGTGTTTCTTCGGCTTTAGCCTCAGCGACCTGCTCTGCTGTTTCTGCGAGATTTTGTTCAGTGGCTTTCTCAACGGCTTCTTTGTCTTTACCTTTGAGTTCTTTTAACTTACCAACACCTTTTGCGCCTTGTTGTAGCACACCTTCAATAGAGAACACACCTTGTGTAAACGCTTGCGCTAAACCTTCGTTCCACTCTTTACCGTTACCTACGTTCTCAACGATTTGAGACGCTACTTCTTGCCAACCTTCGTCAGTTAAATGAATGCCTACCGCACCAGACGTAGCAGCAAGTTTTCCAGCTAAAGTTTTAGCAGTCATTCCAGATAACGCAGATCCAAGTTTACCTACTACGCCACCAGTAACCTGTTCGGCTAGTGTCATAGCGAAACCTGTTTTAAAGCTGTCCGCAGCTTGTTCAGAAACCTTGCCTTCTTCCGCAAGTTTATCTAGGAAGTTAAGGTATTCTGCTGACGATAATGAAGTGACTTCTGCGTCTTCCCCGTGTTGTTTTTTGTATTCTTTATCCGCTAGATCTTGAATACCTTGCAGTTGTTGGTCGGAAATATTACCCGTTTGCATAATGGCAATACCAACAGGCGGAGCGACGAATGAAACCGCAGTACCAGCTAACAACGTAGGTACGTTTTGTGTAGAAGATCTCGCTCCTGCGTTCAATAAGTGTTTCCAACCGTTTGCAGTAGATAGTGATTTGAGTACGTCTTCATTAAACTCTTTTGCTGCTTCGTCTTCACCAGCGATTCTTGAACGCGCTTTGTTGTAGTAATCAGCCGCCTGTAAGTTAGACATTTTAACTACACGCCCGTCGTCCATTACAACTTCTTCGCCTTCTTTGTCTGTGCGAGCTAATGTGTCTCTAGCTCGTGCTTTGGATAAAGCGTCAATTAATTCTGTTCCTAGTTTGCGTTCTTCTTCTGTTGCGCCAAATAAGGCCGTAGAACCTACACCGGATAGGTCGATGTCTTGATCTCTAACCGCGTTACCAATTTTCTGAATGTAGTCAATACCACCTGCTTTCTCTACGCGAGCAAGTAGGTCATGGTTTTCTTTCGCGAGTAAGTCTTTATCAGAAGCGTTAATCACGTCAGCGTGACTAAGAACTAAATTCTTCACCCCTTCCGCCACAGCTTCTGTACCAACAATACCGCGTTTCGCACCTTCGACTGCTTGGTTAGTCCACGTATTTTCTAAATACGTAGTAGGAAGTTCAGACAACTCTTTGAGATGTTCTTGGTGTGCTTTCTTCTCGTCGCCTTCCGGTAAGCGGTCGATATATTTTTGGTAACCTTTGAACCACTCTTGTTGGATTTCACGGCGAACGTTTGTATCTACCTTGTCAGCTTCCATTCGTTTGTTCAAGTCGCTGTAAGTGATATTGTTACCGTAGTCCGCAGACACACCGTAATCACCTAAGTAAGATTTATAGTCTTTCTTAGTTTCTTGCTGTGGTAAACCTGCTAATGGATCTTCAGTATTTTCCTGTGTTTCAGATACGACTTCGCCAGCAGGTTCTTCTGCTGGCTGTGTGGTGTCTCCGAATAAGATATTGTCGTATTTCGATTTGAACTGAGGTTTTTCCGTTCCGCTCTCACCGAATAGGATCGTGTCGTATTTTCCCATAACTATACTTCTCTAATCATTCGTCTTAAAGGTTCGTCCAACTCAGTAGGGAGTTGAGCGCGTTTTTGTGCGGTAAAGTCAACGTCAAACTTATCTGGGCCTAAGAACATTCCCATCTTCGCGATACGTTCTTTTTCTTCGTCTGTACGTGTCGGGTTATTCGCCACGTGTTGTAAGAACGCACTTTCTGCTTGGTTCTCTGGAACAATCTGAGTACCGTCGTTTAACTGCGCTACCGCTTGCGGAACAAACGCAAGATCTGTGATACCACTGTCAGCACTACGCTTGTTGTCGTTACCTTTTGGTTTGTCACTGGTGAAGTCGATACTGTCTGTGTCTGCACCGGAGTTGCTTGCGAAGTCGACTTGTTCACCTGCGTCGGTGCTTTCTGCTTTGGGTTTTCACCACCTACTGGCATCTTGTACTTGGCCAGGTCTACGTCTTCACCTAAATGTTTCGCCAAGGAATTAGCTACATATTCATTACTGCGAGTATGCTGTGCGTAAGGTGAACCTGGGAGACTCGCCCACGTACGGTTAGCTTTCTTAACCGCGGTGTCAAAATCACCTTTTAAGATTGCGTCTAACGCTCCGGACTGTTTAAGTAAAGCAATCGCGCCTAAGTCTTGTGAACGTGGCGAGAAGTCTTTTAATCCGTGTTGTTTAGCTAAACCATTCCACGTACGCTCTAAGAACTGATACGCACCACTTGCTGACGACGTATTTTTCTTACCGTCAGTTTGTGTAAATCCCCAGCGTTTGAAGTCTGGTTTGGAAAGGTCTTTGATTTGGTTTTTCGCACTACCGCCATAAACGCGATAAGGGTCAGCACCTTTCGCTGTCCCTTCCGTGTCACGAATTAAACCTAAAAATGCTTGGACGTTTTTATTATCCAAGTAGCTTTCTAATTCTTTAGACATTGTTAGTTACTCACCTTTTTATTGAATTTTTCTGCGTTGTTAATCATATCATCTTTTTGATATTGTTTCACTACTTCGTTCATATCTGTATCGGGCGGGAAGGTAATCATCTGACCATTTGCGAGATAAATTGTGTTACCACTACGAATTGCGTTAGCTGAGATATACTCGTGTGGAGTAGCGTTCTTAAATGCTTCAAAACTTTCGCCCATTTTGTATGACTTAATCTGTGGGTTACTTGCCTTTGTGGTTGTAGATTTTGTACCAACATCACTTCTACTTCTGGAACCATATCTCGGGTTTACTGGATTACCATTTTGGTCGGTGTAATACCCGCTACTTAAGTTGTGTTGGTTCTGTGCTTGCGATAGCACTTGTTGGTATTCAGAATACCCTTGTTTGATGAAGTTTGGGTCTGACGCGAGTTGTTGTTTAACCTCAACTGGATCTAGCACCTCGCCACGTTGTCTAGCTTCTTCCACAAGTTCTGTTGTTCTTGCGTCTACAAGTTTGTCAATGTATAGCTCATACCCTTTTTCACCACCGTATGTAGACAACCAGTCGGTGGACTCCATACCTAGGGAACCTTTCTGTTTACTAAACTGGTTAGCTGTGATACCAGACTCTAATTTGGTTTCACGCTCTTTAGCTTCCAACGGTTGTTGCTCTACATAGGATTGAGCTTTATTCGCTTTATACGCAGCCGTATTTTCGTTGGCGTTCTGCGTTGCTCTAACTTGTGTAGCCTGTGACTCACCTAACTGTTGGATTGTCTCTGGGTTACGTAAGTCAGCATTTTTCACAAAGTTAATGTCAGTCGCAGTTAGCGCGTCGTCGATCTTACCGCTATCCGTGATGAAGTTGTAGGCTTCATTTCGTGCGCCACTGCGCATTTGGTTTTGTAACGCGTAGTTGTTTGCTGCACGTTGTACGTTCATTTGGTTCTCCGCGTTTGTCGCAGCGTCTGCTCTTAATGCGAAGTTGTAGTTGTCAATATAATCACGATAAGCGTCTTGACGGCCTTGACGAAAACCGCTATTTACCACGTCACCGCGATAACCACCTCTAGTTGGAGATATAATAAACATAATTTATCCTTTTACTACTGATGAAACATAACGCGGTGTCGTAGCAGAACCACGTGTGTATGCTGGCGTTGCTTCCACAATCGGAGCAGCGCGTGAAGAATTAGGTGAAGGGATTATACCACCAATCGTGTATGCCGCAGTACCTAATAATTGACTTAATGCAGCACCTGGGTCTGCGTTAAATCTACTAAACGCTGTGACCGCACCGTCAATACCCGTAACAGCTTGTCCGGAAACACCACGCCCAGTTTGAATGAATGATAAGCGAACCTGTAACCATTTGTCTTCCATACGTTGTTCACGTAGGTTTTCGTATTTAATCGCACTGTTCATCGCATTACCAACCAAGTTGGCTTCTCTTACTGCTAGATCACGTAACGCTGTCTTAACCGCACCAGTACAGTATTGACTAGCACACATTAATACTTCACGACGCTTACCTGTCATCTGTGCGCGGGCATTTACGACAAAACGACCACCCGTTGTATCGTACTGTTGTCTGTATGGTTTAGCGAAATAGTTGTCAATCTGTCTTCCTAACGCAATCTCGTGCGGTTGATACTGCGATTTATAGTGACCGTACATTTCTTCTGCTAGTGACTGCTGTCTGTTGGCCAGGTCATAAACTCTGTCGGCGATCTCTTTCTGTTGGTTGTATTGTTGCACCAACGCCCATAGCTGAATCCCATTCAGCGCGTAGAAGATAAGGTCTTTCCACCACGTGTTTTCTTCCTCATAGACCTTCTTATAAAACTCTCGCCAGTTATCTTCCTCGATACGACGTTGGTCTTCTGCCTCGGCAAACTTTTTAGCCCAAGACGCATAGTTCTTTCGCTGCTCTGCGAGTTCGTGATCTACACGGGCTTTTAACGCTTTCTCGTACGCGCTACCTTGCGCATCGGCAAGTTGCTTATAGTTATCTAAATTAGCCATCTGTTACCCCGTGTAAGAAAGTTTCTGTGGTTTAGCCGGCTGAATATCACCAGACTGCATAACGTTCGCAAAGTAAGGTTGATACATAAGATTGCTTTGTCTAACGTCAGGTAACTGGCCTTTAGGTGATACAGGAGAAGAAATCATTTGTCCGACTGTACTTGACAGTGTACCTAGCAACTGGTTAAGTGCAGCACCTGGGTCTGCTCCGAAACTACTAAACGTATTAAACGCTTTCATAATACCTTGCTGACCTTCAGCAGAAACGTTACGTCCGATTTGTAGATACTTCATTCGTAACTCTAACCACTTATTGTCTTTGGTATCTTTACGGAGTTCTTCATAGCGATATGCACCGTTACGTGCGTTACCAACAGACTGTGCTTGCTCAATAGCCCACGAAAGTGCGTCACTATCAGTAAACTTGGCACAATTAGAGCTAGTGCAACGAGTAACGTCTTCACGTGATTTACGGAACGCCATTCGCATATTTTCTTCAAACTTAGCACCTGTACCTTCATAATCTGCACAGTATGGCTGTGCAAAATAATCATTGATCTGTTTACCAAGTGCAATTTCGTGCGGGTAGTAAGTGCCTTTATAGAAGTCGAATAGTTCTTCCGCAATCTTCTGCACACGTTTAGCGATGTCATAAGTTTTGTCAGCTAAGTCTCGTTGTTGTTGAAACTGTTTCCACAACGCCCACAACTGAATACCGTTCAAGGCGAACATAGTGATTTTCTTCCACCAGCTCATTTCGTTGTTGTAAACGTCCTCGTAATACTTCAACCAACGATGGCTTTCTTCTACACGTGCAGCTTCAGCTTTATCAAACTGTGCTTGCCACGCAGAGTAGTCCTTGCTCGCCCATTGGAAATAGTCACTCCACCCAGCGTTTAATGCACCAGGAAAGTCATTGGCCTCCTTCCCTTTTGAGGAAGAAGGCGTAGGTGGGGTAGCGTCTGCACCTGGAACAATCGCAGGAAACGCAGAGTTATTTTCTTTAATGGGTACGTTTTGCCAAGAACTACCAGCCATATATTACAGCTCCGATCTGTATGTCTTCATATAAAGATCACCGAACCAGCTTAAGTCTTTGTCTCTATCTACCGGAATATCAAGTGTGGTGATATTACGTGCGCGATAGACAACTTTCGCTAGTCCAATCATCTGCTTAAATAAACCCTGTCCGCGATATTGTTCGTCAATGTATGCTGCCATCATTGTTGCACCGCGAGCGCCATCACCTTTCGGGTAAATACTTACCATCGCTACACCTACGCGTTCTTCTTCGTCGTTTAATACTTCAAGGAAGTCAACTTGCGCGGAGTGCCACATAACCGCAACCATTTCAGATGGCATAGTTTGCTCATAATTAAAACGCTCTTGGTGATACTTGTCAATAAACACACGTAGCTTATTGACTTCTTCAAGGGTAGCTTCAGGGGTTTGTGGGAATTTTACTGTTTGTACTTTCATACCGTGCCTAACTCTCTATAACTTGTGGAAACCTCAACTTGATACACTTCTGCTGTACCTTGTAGGCCAACTTGAAACTCTACGTCTCTACGGCCACTTGGTAGACGGAATTTCTCTGTTTCCACCGGTTCGTATTCTTTGATTAAGATATTATCGCCAGTTAGCCTGAACGTAACATCTCCGTTATTATATCGGCTTACCTTAGCTCCCGCAAAGTTTATCTGTGTAGGAGAAATCTCTTTCTTACCTACCCACTGATACGGACGTAGTTTGTCACCTCTATCCCAGCGATACACACCGTCCTTCTCGACTAAATAAAGCTCGTCGTTTGCTCCGAAGGCAAACTGTGGTTTATCAGAAAGCTCAATTAAGTTTGAGTTTTCCCACGAAGCTAAACTTACAGGGAATTGTAGGCAATAACTAGCAACGTCGCTAAAGAAATATACGCTATCTCTGTTGTATGCAACGCTCATACGATCAGGGTGCAATGCTTTCCAATCGTCAGGTGCGAAGTAGGGTGAAGTGATGTTAGTCGCTTGAACACCGTCTGTTAGGATCAACCCGTCAATAGACGCGAACACAACCCCTTTCGGAGTAAGTGCATAGCCGTGACCACCACAACAACTAATTAACGGATAGTCTTCCAACGTCTTACGCACTCTGCGACAACCAACTGTTTTACAGTCTTCAATCGGCTCAATCAGATACACCGCACCGCAAGTTAAAACAATAACGTTGTGGTTAAACTCAATCAGTGCTTGTATCGTATCTGGGATAGTAAGCTCATCAGCTTCCTGCCACGCGTGTGGAAAATTAGGTGTGGAAAATCGAACTTTGTTGCCTTCTGTAATACCAGCTAACTGTGTACCGTCAACTGAGATAATACCGCGTAAATCTTTAGGTGGGGCGGCGTACTCCTGTGTCTCTAAGGCATAACCTAATTCGTAGTCGTGCTTGTCGTCTACGAACGCACCGTCATTGATATTTACTTCAGCTACGAGATAGAACTCACTTAATGCGTTCTTCTCCTCAATCATAAAGTTATCAATCGTGGTATTTGTTTGATCAAATCCACTCGCAAGGCGATAGATACGTACCTTTTCAACCCCGTATTCAGCCGGTGGAATAGCGAAGCCTGTAAGCATAACTCTACCACCGTCGTCAACGTCAATATGTTCAGACGGATAACTAGGTGGGCCTTCGTCACAACAGCTATTTACATACGTATAAACGTAAGTTCTTGACACACGTTGGTAGTCAATCGCGTCAATTAAGTTCTCTGAATAACAGCTTTGAATCTCTTTTAACGGATCGAGACGCTCTACGGATAACGTACCCTTTGGAGAAGGTAGACCTAAACGAATCCACTTTGGTTCACATTCGTCAGAACACGCAGTAGCAGGGTAATCAAATAACCCTGTCACAACCTGTCTACCACAGGTCGTATTCATACGCGTAAATTCAACGCACTTGTCAAACTCTTTCCAGCAACAGTTGTCATAAAACACTGACTTCGTTGTCGCTTTGATCGCGTGACATAGCTTCTTCTCACGAAACGGGCGCAATGTACCGTGCCACAAATTTACGTCTTTCGCAGTTGTGGCAAAACCATCCCCTAAGAGATGGTCGTCATAGCGTGGCATTAATCCTTTAAAGTTCTTATAGAGTAAGTTCATACTATACTCCTAATGCTTCTTTTAATTTAGCCACCAGAGCAGGATTTGCGATAATGTTGCTGACAACTACGTCATAGTCTAGTGCGCCAGAACGTAACTTAGGCTCGTTCACAACAACCTGTGTAGCCACGCCCGTATTAATTACGGTAAACGCTTCGCTCGCAAACTCTAAGTTTGTTACGATGTTTAAGTTAGGATCAGCTTTCACTAATCCAGTTTTAGTAATGGTAAACCCATTACCTACCACTTCCTGTGCGTTAATCTCCGGTAAAGAAGCACGGATCGTATTTACATTGAATTTGTACGGACTGTCTTTTGAACCAGTACCTTCAATAGAAACAGTATCAGAGTCAGCTAACTCTAATTCTACCTTCAACCCTTTTGAACTACTGGAGATACGGTTATGCGTAGGGTCAAGTATAACACTCGCTTTCCACGGTTTATCAGTAGTACCATTGCCACCAACTGTTACAGTATCAGTATTCTTCCACGCAGGGTTAACTGTGAGTTTGTTGTTCTCAATCTTAGCGATATTGCCAACCTCGTCTGAAGTAGTAAGTGGTTCAACTTGCACTACATTGGTCGGTGCCTCACCGTCACAACACGCTTGTGGTGTATAAACAGGTAAAGGTGCTTCGCCTACACCGACAATACAACCTTCTTGGAAGGTGATTGACGTATATGTACCGTTAGGGATCTTAAACTTTCTGTCTGTTACATATAAACAGTTCCCGTCATAATGCAGCGATTTGTTTCCTACACACAACGAGAACTCTTTACATTTTCTTTTTGCGTCCGGTAACTCTTTGCTACACGGCTTGCAACCACAATTAGCCATAAATACCACCTGCTCTCAATCGGATTTTGCCACGTCTAACACCGAGTAGTCTATCCGCTCCGGCTAGGGTGACAGCTTGTCTGTAATCTCTTTCGTGTACAGTTGCGAGATTTAAGTCGAACCAACGTGCCTGTTTAATCTTATACAACATTGAAAGTGCTTTATCAATGATCGCTTCGCGATAGTTCTGGTATAAGAGTTCGTCTAACTCACAACAGTCTTGTTTAGGTGCAACGGCCACCACGACCCTTAACTTGTCCCCACTAACGACAGGTGTAGGGCTAACTTTTAAGCTATTTGGCGACACGTACCATACGTAGTGTCCGCTGCAATTCGGGCCAGTACAAGGTTCTTTACTTAATACCTCGTACCCACAGGCTTCTTGAATACTCACCACACGGTCACATTCTTCAAGATCCAATAAATATTCGTCAGCACACGAGATTAATTCAATCTCTACGGTGCGTCTGATAATCTGAGTCTTAGTACAGAAGTCAATAGCAGCCTTGCGAATATAATCTTCCGCCATAGGCTGTTCCATTCCGTCTAATAACATAAGCTCGTCAATGAAATAGGATAATGGTACAGTTTCAACTTGGTCTAACATTATTTAATCCCCAACTGGTATCTCGCTATTTCACGTGCAACTACCTGTTTAAGTACACTTGGTACACCTTCCAGATTGTAGTTGGTATCTTTATCATTCTCTGTTTTAACTTCGAGTAATTTAAAGAACAAGTTTAAGTGCTGCGTTGCGAGTGAATTTGACGACTGGCTTTCTTCATCTACCATCAACGCTCGAAACAATACCCAGTGTACGCCCATTGTCACGTCAATGCAGTTCGATTGTTCTGCCGCAGCACTTAAATTGTTCATCGTAAATTCACGTGGTGGTGTTTCACACATAAACTTAAGATGAATGTCCATACCATAAGGTACGGCTGGTTTAACCATAACCGAGCCGTCCTTATCTGTTAAAATACGATAACTGGTTAACTTAAAATCACGATTGTGGGTAAACGTTGTACAACAGCGAGGTCTGAAACCACCCCATTTTAACTTCTTGTCTTCAGAGTCTTGCTCGATCTCATAAAGCACATTTCCGTCTTTGTCGCTTACACCGATGACTGATAGTACACGCTTGCACTCATCGAACACTTGGTTGATACCAGGTTTCAACTTAGCTACTTTTGCGCCCTTAAATTTACTCGGATTGAGAGAATACATAACGCAAAGTGCTTCATTCCAATAACCAAGTAGCTGTTCTTGCGACCAGCGTTGGAATTGTTTGTTAGGCACTCCGTCTGTATAGTCATTTAAGTCACGCGCTGCGCGGACAATCAAGTCACTAATCGTAGTCATTAGTCATCCAATTCGTCAAAGTTAATTTCTTCTTTCACTTCTTCAGCCGTAGCTTCTGCTTCCGCAAGAGCTTCTTCAGCAGGTTTCTCTGCTTTTACTTTTTTCGCTTTTTTCGGTTTTTCAATAACAGCTTCCGCTTGCTGTTTAGCCATTGCATCAATCTGAGCTTGAAGTTCAGCTACTTTCTTAGCGTGTTCTTCTTCTTGACGTGCTAACGCTTCTTGCGCTTGTGTCAAGTTACGTTGGTTAGCTTGTGCGATTTGCTCTGCTTCCGCACGTTTAGCGGATTCTTCTTCCGCACGTTTTTGTGCTTCAAGGCGAGCTACTTCTTCTGCGTCTGCACGTTCTTTCGCGATTTCTAACTCACGATTTAACGCAATCTGTGCTTGGTCGTCAGCGAACGCGTCTGGTTTTTCAGGATCGTAAGCTGCTACTAAGTCACCACGCGCCGCTAATTCAGGAACCCACGGGTAGAGTGTACCGTCTGCGTCACGTAAATATTTTGCTTTTTTTGCCATTGGTGGGGCAACATTCATTGTATCTTGAGCCATCTCTTGGTCTCCATCTGTTTGTTGGTTATAACGTTCTCTAGCTTGGCGAGCTAAGTCCGTAAATTTTCGTGCCATAAGTTAAAGCGTGGGTGTTACCCCACGCCCCGTCGTTAAACGTGAATAGGACATTCGTAGTCAAACACGTGACCAGTCACTTCTACACGAGCAGTGATGTCAGATAATTTGACAGTTTTTTCCGAAGGAAGACTATCCACTTTTAAGCCTAATACGATAAACTTGTCGCTTTCGATCCAGTGACCGCCTTCACCAGGTTTAACCGCACTACGTTTGAACGCTTCAGCGTTAACTGGAATACCGTTTAACGCTTCCACTAAGTCAATGGTTTTACCGGTAGGTTGTAACGTTTCTTGACTGTACTCGTGAGCTTCAACAGAAACCACTAAACCGTCAGCGTTTAATTTACCTTGGTAACCACGTTCAGCTTGTACTGGGAATACGCGAACTGCTACGTCTAATAACGTGTGGTTAGCTGGGATTTCGAATAAACCGATAAAATCACCTGCTTCCACTTTAGCTAAGTCTAACGCTTCCGCTTGACCTTCACTGAACATAGGGTTTAAAGAGTTACCCACGGTAAATAAACCGTGCATATACTCACCAGCGATGCGTTCTGCTACGCCATTTGTGCTTTCGTCATACACGTGTTGACGAGCGGTAGAAGAACGGTTGTAGCGGTATGGGCCGCCGAGTGTTAGCATTACATTTGCCATCTTTTAAACTCCTTACTCAAAAGTCCAATAGCCAACTGCGATTGCATCACCGTAAATTGCTTTACCGCCCCACAACGCTGCCATTTGGTATTGACGACCCCAGTAGTCTTTATCTTCAATGATACGACCTTCGGTGATGTCACCATAGAAAGCAAACGCTTCTTTCCAGAACGCTAAGATGTAATACGCTTGTTTGTTCACTGTCGGGTCAAACGCGCTGATTGTACGCATTGACTCAATAGTACGGAAGCCCGCTAATTGTCCTGGTAATTCACCAGTTAACAACATTGACGGATCTTTACAGCAAGAAATATCAGCCGCTAAGCGATATTCAGACTGAATAACTACGTTGCTGAACTCAGGTGGAACGATTAAGAACATTTCACCATTTTTCCAACGGTTGTTGTGTACTAATACGTTACGTAAGTTCATTAAGTTTACAGGTAAGTTACCTGGGGTAACGCGAACTGGTGCGCCAACTGTACCTAAGTTGATAGAGCGTTCACGACCAGCGTTTGCACCTTTGTTGCGACGGTCTGCTTCTAATACCATTGCTGATAATACGAAGCTGTGCCACATACCAGATAATTCACGGTAGCAAGAATCTAAGAAACCTGCTTCAAATTTTGACCAGAATTGGCAAAGATTACGTTGTAAGTTGTTATCAATTTTGATCGCTTTGTACGCTTGGTTACAAAGAGTCATTTGCACCGAAGTGATTTGTACGGTGTCCGGTTTGATAACTTGGTTATCTTCATACTTACGCCACGGGCCTACGTCCGGTTGTAAGATAAATTCTACGACTTGGTTACAGTCGAACGCTTGCGCTACGATACGGGTATTAACGATCTCACCTAAGATGTCTTTTTCCCAACCGCGTTCAATGATACGGCTATGGTAACCTTTCGTTGCGAGAGGAGTATCGTGGATACTGCCATAACCGGACGCTGAACCTAAACCTGCTTGCGCCATTGTTAGCTCCTATTGTGTTATTTACCTAGACGATGTGCGTCCAGTTTTGATCGATATTCACTATACTCCTGTCGAGAAATATCACGCATTTGAAATGCTCTCAACATTTTTCTAGCTTCCTCATCGGTGTACGTAAAGCCACTTTCTTCCGCTTTCGCTTCTGCTGCTTTACCTGCACCATTTGATCCGCTTACGTCTGCGATAGACGCTAAAGGATCTGTCTTACCACCCATAAAGTTTTTCACTTCACGAATAATAAAGTCTGAACGTCCGTTCTCTAACGCTTCTTGTAAAGCGTGGCCATAAGTTGCCGTAGGGAAACGGTCGTCGGTAGACATTAACTTATCTTTAAACTCTTTTGAGTTGAAGATTGTGTCAAAGTCAGGGATTGCTTTCTTAACTTCTTGTACTGCATTACGTTTGGTTTGCTCAAGAAGTTCTGCTGGAGTAGGGTCACGGAATTTTTCTTCAGCTTTAGCGAGACGTTGCTCAATTGCAGATAATTTCTTCGCCGTAGGCGCGATTAACTGGCGACGTACTTCTAATAACACGTCATCGTCTAAATTCTCGCTGTCGAACCCTTGTGCTTCCAACATAGCTCGGAACTCGTCTGCTGACTGCGCGACTTCTTTCTCAGATAGCTGTGCGCGTAATGCTGCGAGTTCGTTCTCTAATTCTGTTTCACGCTCTGACTTAGCAGTCTGTGTTTGTACAGGAGCTTGGTTTGCTTTCGCACGTAATTCTTCCAACTCTTGACGTTGCATCTCGATTAAACGATCACGCTCGTCTTTCTCTACCTGTGTAGCTTGTTCAGCTTGTGCAGGTGCTTCTGTTTGAGTTGGTTGCTCCTGTGGTGCTTCCTGTACTACATTAGTAGTTTGTACAGGTGCTTCTGTTTGTTGTGGCTCACCGCCTACAACAACTTGTTCTGGCTGTTTAGCGAACCCAGTAGTACCGTCATCATTAACAACTACTCCGTTTTCTTCCAGAACTCTGCGGGCTTGATCCGCAAATTGATATTTAGCCATAAATCCGTGTCCTATTTATTGACTTGTTTAACTAATTGCGCCATTTCTAACGCAAACTCCGCCTTGCCTTTATAGGCCAAGGACATAGCACGTTGCTCAGGAGAGTCAGTCATTAAATACATCTGGGCTGTCTGACCGTGCAACTGCTCGTTGGTACGCTTCACCTTATCCAAAAAAGATACGAACTGTTGAGCCATTAGCGGGTCTGCGAACAGCTTTGTCAACAAATTCATATCTTCTTCGGTTATGTTATAAGCACCGATTCTAATCTTAGCCACGTAGAGGATTCTTCACGTTAAGTTTAGTTTGGTTCATACCACGCTGGTCTTTTAACTTAGGTTTAGCACCAGCTAAATCTGCGCTTGTGGTTACGGTGCGCATTGTACCAGTACGCATATCCTTCATTGGAATAGAAGAAGGAATACCTGCTGATTTACCGCATTTCATACATCTTGCCATTTTAAGCTCCGTGGAAAAAGTTTTGTGGAATCAATTTAGCTACGTCAGCGGTGATTTCTTCCACTTCAATAGACACTTTACCAAGAGATTTCTCGCGACACAACTCGAACGCGTAATATCCTGGTACTGATAGCACCGTTAGGTTCTGCCCGCAGAAGTGTGTCATCGTTTCTTCACACAACATTACGGGTTCAGAACCAACGATTTTTAGCTCACTCGGTTCAAAAATACACTGTCTGCACTCTCCGTCAGCACAGCCGTTACCGTGTGGCATTGTTCCGTGTTCTACTTTCAGCTTGTGTAACACCGCGCAATCACCTTCTTCAATCACGTCACCTACGTCGTTATGTTTTTCGCCTTGAAAATTAAACGACGAAATCACCATCGCATAACCAGGGTACACTTGAAATACACTGGATAGCGTTGATGTGGATTGTGGTGAAATAATTTGAACCGGTTGCGACATAGTTAGTTACCAATAATTAGCTTGTTAGGTAAGCAGCAACACTCAACGTCAGTAATGGTACAGAAGATTTTACCTAACATCGTTTCTTTCTTCATTACTAACACGAATAAACCAGGAATTGTTAAGAACTCCGCACTGTTTTTATTCGTTAACTCAACGACCTTACCGTCGATTTTGAACGGTTCGCTCATTTCAATATTCGTATTAGAACCAGGTTCTGCGCTGCAAATACAGCCGTAACCTTGTGGCATAACGCCTGGCTTTGGATGTACCTTATGAAGTTCAAGCGCATCTTCATCGCCTAACCCGAACGTACAGATTTTCACTGGTTTGCAAGGATCGACGTGGAAGATATGCGATACTGTGTTGCTAGAACGAGCGTTGAACAACACATTTGGATCTTGTGCTTGAACCGTATTACCAACCTTACGGCCAGTAGTAATTTCGCAAGTCATAGCAACTCCAATAATTTACCTAACAACAAGAATACTACCGATGTGATAATAGAACCCACTAAGACTCCACGCCACCACCAGCAATATTCGCAATCAATTCTAAACAGGTCTGCGAATGGAACAATAACCTTGCCCCAAATTAAGTCCTGCCACTTATTTATTACCTTTTTCACGTTCTACCAACTTATTGTAGATAGGTGTGATTAAGGCAATCGCGTCGTCATACGCTTTGTCATCTGGGCCACGTGGCTCAAGAATGTAAGGTGGTTTCCAATACAAGCGTTTTTCACCTTGGAAAGTACCGTCCTGCGCATACGACAATTCGTCGCCTTCACGGAAACGTACTACCACATTAAGCGTACCGCCACCGTCACGAACAACTTGACCCATACCTTTCAGTACGTCGTAAACTACGTCGCCAAGTTTCATTTTACGGCCATTTAGTGAACTCATAGTTCTTCCCCTATTTTGATATTACAACACATTCTAGTACATAAGTTAGTAAGTATCAACTAACTTATGTAAATATTTTTTACTGTTCAACCTGTTCCGGTTGTGGCTGACCTTGTTGTGCTTCCTGCATCATTGCCATTGGATCAACTTGTGCGTCGTCTGCACCACTGATTTTTTCCATAACGTCGTCAAGGTCATAGTCAACCAAGTCAAGAGACTGAAGAACACGCTCAACAGCCTTGTCAATCGCTTCTGGTTTAACTCGTCCAGTTTGAGCAAGACTCGCCACAACCTGTGCCGCTTCGAGCATATCATTTTTCTTAAGCTCTTTCTCCATAAGACCACTTGCACCGCGAGCTACCACTTTCGCGTCACCCTTAATGTCTTTACGGTCATTGTACTTCAAGTTATACATATATAATGCAGTCGCAAACGGAGAGACAACATCGTCGTCAATGTTTGTAATACCACTCTGTACCCCTTTCAATGCGTTACCGTATAACATAGACATACCACGGAACGTACGGTTAGCACCTGTACCTACCGGTTGACCGTGAATACTCGCTGGAATTTGCGTCATAATATCTGCGAGAGACATAAACCACTGGCACACGTTACTTAACGCTGCCGTGTTATTCGGGAAGTTATGGAACATATAAGCTGGACGACCACCACCAACAGGGTCTGGATCAACTGGGTTCACCGTGAATGGCTCAATGTCACCCACTTGATCGTCAGTAATCCACTGTTGAATACGACTAAAGTCAACCTCACCAATCGGGCCACTTGAGTATTCCATATTCTTAATCATACCGCGAAGACAGCTTTGGAACGCACGTTCAACTTCACGCACTTTCTGTGCAATACCGAAGCCCATTACCCCGTTACCCGTCTTCTCGTAGCTTGTTACATATATAGGACGTTTGTGACCATTAGGATTAGGGTTAATAACCACCTTCAACGTAAAGCAACCTAGCGTGTGAATGATACACTCGTAATACTCGTTGTCTTCTACGTCCTTTAAGCCGTACTCTTTTAACACCGCACCACGCACCGCACCATAATATTTAAGCACTTCTATCGCTGTCTTACCGTCCCACGCAATAATATTCTCAGAAGTCTCTGGGTTACCACCTAGCCAGTTAACAGGTGTGTTAGCATCACTGAAATGCTCCAACGCTGCCACTACGTTCTCTTTAATATAAGAGTCTAACTTCGCCATTTTAACTAGCTGTTGACGTGAGTAACGCTTGCGAACGATAACATACGAACCGTCCTGTGCGTCTGTGCTGTCTGATGACCAAAAGAAGTCAAACGGACTCACGTGATTCACCGCATAGACTACCTCGTCTTTGGCTTTAAGCGTGTTACCGCTCCACACAAAATTCGTCCGCACTTCCGGGACAGGGCCTTCTAACACGGCATACGGATAGATACAGAAGTCTTGTAGAAACTTCTTCATCGCTTTGTTATAGCCACCGTCAATGCACTGATCCCACATTACCGTTTCCATCGCTTTCGCTGCGTTGTTAGCAGCTACTAACATAGCGTCACGTACATATTTCTTCTCGTGGCGAATGAGCTTCTCCATCTCAAGTTTAGACGTAGGTAAGACTGACTCTACTTCACCGAAAATCACCTCTTTCACACGATAAAGCACCTCGTCTTCAATCTCTTTGTTAAGCTCCGGAATTGGCGTAGGCTCAACCGTAAATGGCGTACCACCACTACCAAACAACAAGTCTCTAATCCACGCATTAAGTGCGCTCACTTTTAACTGCGTAAGACTAGGCATTGGCATATTACCAAACGCTTCCTTAATATCGCACGGCACTTCACCGTAATATTGTGCATAGCAGTTCTGCAACACTTCTTCTGCTGTGTAATCACCGAACTTGTGCATTGAACGGTGTCGCACTGCTGCGTCAAAGTCAGACTTCACCATTCGTGCTAGGCTGTCTTTAAACTCCGTCGCTTTCTCCCCTTTGCTCTCACTAAACTTTTTAGCAAGACCTAGGCGTTCTTTAATTTCCATTACCTACCCCTTAGTACACACGCTTAGACGTTGCACGTCTAAATGAATGTTGGTTTTGTTGATTATCTGAGCCGTGACGTATTCCATTACATAGATACTGCACTGCGTCCGCCAAGTGACTAAACTCGTTCTTCACAGGCTCACTCGAATAGGTTTTCCCTATCCCGCTGATGTTCAATGGTCGGTAGTGGTAGCCGCCACGGAAGCCGTTGATTATTTTCTCACATCGCTTGTCTATCAACAAGCCACCTCTGCGTTGCAAGAAGCTAATCACACTATCAATACGTGCCTTAAATTTATTCGTCGGTGCGTTCTGCGCCTGTATACCATACTGGCGAAGCACCTGAACAGGTGTCTCCCCTCGGTTACTGTCGCGTGGGTTGGCCGGGTCGGTGTACGCCACCACCTGACACCCTGGGTAATGTTGTGCCAAGAACGGTTTTAACACGTCTCGTACGAACGGTACAAACGGCATATCCAGTGCCAACAACTCGTGCTTGATTTGCAACACTCCCATCTCTAACTGCCCGAACGCCACAGCCGGATTAAGACCGGTGGTATCTATACCAAGAATAACAGGGTAGCCATACTTGGCTTCCAACGGATAGCCACACACCATATCTTCCGCCCAATACTCTTGGTATACAGGTCGTCCGTCAAAGTTGCTACCATATTTACCCATAATCTCAGTGTCAATATAATGCTTAGGCTTACCGTCTAACTGTCTGCGATAGTACGCATACCCGAACGCACGACGTTGTTCAAGTGTATACACCACACCTTCCGGTGGTGGTTTCTGATTAAGATACTCCAAGTTCTCTGCTTCTGGATTGTCGATATACTCTATCTCACCTTTGGCATTAACCTTCTCAATAAATGGCGCAGGTTGGTGGAATATCTTACTACTCTCTGTCGGATTACGGTCTAGTTTCGCAATCCAGTGGTCTTCGTCAGGTGGGTTGCTATCAAAAATAACACCACTATAAGTACAACCACCTGTGTTAGTACGTTCGTCATACGGCGGAAAACGACCAACCCGCTCTTTACAAGTGTCGAAAACTTCAAAGGCCACTTCACGCGCTTCGTTGATAAAGATCATCGTGAACTCCATTGACTTGAGTTTCTGCACATCTTGAGCATTTTCCAATGCAATAAACACAAACTCCATATCAAAGCGAGTACCGTCCGGTAACACACCAATAAACCGTGAAGTCATCGGTGCGGTCTGCTTAACCGGAGCAAGTAGGGGTGGGATCCACTCACTAAACGTTTTTATCGTCGTCAGTCTTAAGTTAGGATAAGTTGAACGCACTAACCCCATCCGTGAGCGTCTCACTCCGTCTGGGCCAGGTGCTTGATTAAACCCACGACGCAGTAGCTCTTGGATCATCATTACCGATTTCCCCGTACCAACCCCTGCGATTACACCACGTACAAACTCATCGCTTGTATGAAACTTTATCGCCGTCGGAGACGGTTTATAGGTCGGCATCACAATCTGCGACATCGATTACTCCTCGGTATACCACGTGGTTGCAAGGCCAAACAGAAGTCCAACCACAAACATCACACCCCCTACAAGGCCAGCACACACGTGGTCACTCCACGCATAAGACACCAACCCATACCAAAACAACCCGAAGCTTACACCCACGAGCAGGCTACTCTTGATCGCTTCTTTATTCTTCTCACTTAACTTAAACTTCATCTACTTTCTCCGCTTGCACATCAATTACTGTCGCGTTTGCTCCCTGAAACGCCTTCGGCGGCTCAAGCCCCGGTGCGAAATTCACAACAAGCTGAACACCGCTTTGTACAACTTTATCGTCTTTAAGTTTCGCCTGAATGGCTGGGTCAAGGTTAGCCAGGCGAGTCACCGTCTCAAAGGCTTTGATTCTATCTTTGTCTTCGCCATAGGCGATAATGTTCTCCATTACCGTAAGCCCTTGCTCTGATACCCGACGTGCTGCTAAATGGAACGCCCCGCTCGCTGCCTGCGAAAGTACCGCACTTTCTGTCTCTTTATAGACCTGCTGGAACAGCTTGCTTGCTTTCAAGTTCTCATACTGATATTTCGTAAGGCCGTAAGTCTGTAAGATAGACTCCTCGTCAGCAGGATTGGCGATAAGCTCTAAAATTAACGCGCCCCATTTACCCACGTGGAAGTAACCTTGCCCAGCCGTCTTACCATACTCTAAAGGCTTCGCATCAAAGTCTATCTTCTCTAAAATATCAGATAGGTCTGGGATAGCTGGTTGGTTATTGTCTTCAGTTGATGGTTGCTCGACACTACCCAATGTTGTGGAAGTTGTCATACCATCTGTCAAATTCGACATCGTTCACCTCTGTTAATTGTAGTGTATCTATCATATAACGAATTACGTCAGCCTTCGTCGCGCCATTGCGACTGCAAAATGTCAGTAGCTTGTCGTGATAAGTGTCTTCCAACTTAACCTGCACTGTGTTCATCGCACCACCTTATAATAAATTAATCTTGTTAGTGAATATTAACACAAAAGAAGTTGACAGGGAATAGCGAAGTAGTATAATGGGCCTTGCAGTTGAAAAGTTGTTTTTCAGTGTGCAGTCCTTAATTCCTTTTTATTAGTTTGAACCCAGAGTATCGCCACGGTCTCTGGGATTTTTTATGGAAAATTTTTATCCTTGCGAAGGCATACCCCTACCCATAGGGTGGCTGGTCCATCACGGGGGTGTATAAAGAAAGGTAGAGGTGGGTGTAAGTTTTTGTGACTGACTAAACTCACCCAGACAAACTTAGCTGACTAAGCTACCTTGGTAGACTCGGCTGACTACGTACGCCCGATTAACGCAGTACATAGAAAGCAGTAGAGGTGGGTGGATTTTGCGAAGTGGTGTGTGTAAAGTACTGTGTTTTTACCTTCCCCCTCGTGGTCACTGCGGTCCAAACCCACGGGGGTGTCCAGAGCGCGCTTCGACGTATCCACGCCCCGACGAGGAACGAGGAGGGGACCTATATCAGAGCGAGCATAGCGAGCGACCTAGATACACTAAGTACCCTTAGTACACCAAGTCATCAAGGAATGATGATGAACATATTTTTGTTGGGTGGGTGGGTGGCACGCCCGAGTGCTTTTTATTTTGTGGCTTTCCTGTGTTCGCCTTGCCTTATTGTGTTGGCTTGGTCGCTCTGTCTTTTGTTGTCGCCTTACCTGTTCCCTGTCTTCTTTGTTGCCCGTGCTTATCCTGACCGCACTTTGTTAACCTTACCTGTTCCCTGTCTTCTTTGTTGCCCGTGCTTATCCTGACCGCACTTTGT
>ERZ1674046.30-NODE-30-length-37465-cov-24.397086_pt1 | contig 37465 bp, 31 predicted proteins | sample MGYA00581130_ERZ1674046 | MGnify/ENA primary metagenome ERZ1674046 (study PRJEB41354, sample SAMEA4873345) | human saliva metagenome | biome: human-associated habitat [ENVO:00009003]; feature: mouth environment [ENVO:08000002]; material: saliva material...
GGCATGGTGCAGTACCTGGGCCCGACCATCCAGTTTGTTCTGGCACTGACCGTTCTGCACGAGCAGATGGGCGCCGATAAGGTGCTGGGTCTGAGCCTCATCTGGGTCGCTCTCATCATCTTCACCGTGGATGCGTTGCGTGCCTCCCGCGCCTACCGCGCCTCCGCTCTGTCCGACCCGGAAACCGGTATGATCCCGCTCGTGCAGGCTGAAGACGTACAGAGCAAGTAGCTCTCACCAAATCCGCATAAAGCACAGTCCCGCATAAAACACAGTGATGCCCCGCAGGCTAACGCCTGCGGGGCATCACTTTATATCGCGTTCACACTCTAAAGCTCAGAATCCTGAGCTTCAGCAGCAGCATCGAGAGCATCCAAATCCGGATGACGGTGCAGGTTCAGCAGAGCCAAACCCAGGCCACCCCAAATGATCAGGATTGCCACAATGAGCATCACAATTGCGGAGAAAGACATGAGGGCTCCTAACGGGTAATGGTCGAATCAACGTGGCCGTGCTCCACCTGACCGGCAATCACCGGAGGCGCCGGAGGCTCTTCAGCCGCACGAGACTTCTTCGACCAGGGCAAGAGAGAAACAACAATTGCGCCAACCAGCAGGAGTGCGCTCATACCCCAACCGAAAATAGCCAGCATATCTGCCGGGTAACCCTCATAGGGGGTTACCACAAGCTTAATAACGCTCTGAATCAGGGAGTAGCCCAGAACCAGCGGGGTCACGACAGCCAGCAGAATCATCCAGATCTTGCCAGCCTTGATGGAGGAGTAGCGGTTCAGGTGCTCAGCCAGAGCCGGCAGTGCACGCACCACGTAGGAGACCACGATGATAGCGCACAGGCCAGCAGCCAGAATACCGAAGAGGTTCACGAAGTTATCGAGAATATCCAGCACGTACAGACCGGTGGTAGTCGGCATCAGCAACAGCGAAATCAGAGCCATCGGAACAATCACCAGAATGGTAGATGCCAGACGGGACGTCGCGAACTTATCCTGAATACCAGCGATAATCACCTCAAGAATCGAAATGAGGGAGGTGAAACCAGCAAAGAGCAGGGAGCCAAAGAAGAGGATACCGATCAGCACGCCGCCGGGAGCCTGAGAAATAATGGTCGGGAACGCAATGAACGCCAGGCCAATACCGCTGGTTGCAACCTCGCTCACCTGGGTGCCAGCAGCCTGAGCCATAAAGCCCAGAGCAGCGAACACACCGATACCCGCCAGAAGCTCAAAACCGGAGTTCGCGAAACCAACCACAGCACCGGAACCGGTCAGGTCAGTCTTAGGCTTCAGGTAGGAGGAGTAGGTAATCATAATACCGAAGCCAATGGACAGGGAGTAGAAAATCTGACCGTAGGCAGCAACCCACACATCCGGGTTAGCCAGGGAGTCCCAGCTAGGGGTGAACAGAGCATTCAGACCATCGGCCGCACCGGGCAGGGTCAGCGAGTAAATCACCAGACCAACAAACATGACCAGCAGCAGCGGGATAAAGATGATATTGGCTGCACCCACACCCTTCTGAACGCCCAGAGCCATCACAGCAAGCAGGACGCCCCACACGAGAACCATGGGGATCAGGACGTTCATGTTGAAGTCCAGGGAGACACCGGGGGTTTCTGCGACCTTCAGGAACTCGCCATTGAAGAACGCCTTCGGGTTATCGCCCCACTCATTGGTGAAGGAGAAAACCATGTAACGCAGCGACCACGCCACAATAGCGGCATAGTAGATAGCGATGACGAAGTTAATACCCATGTGCCACCAGCCGATGAACTCGGTCTTACGGTTCAGACGGCGGAAAGCAAGCGGGGACGACGCACGCGCACGGTGACCGATAGCGTAGTCAAAGAAAAGGAAGGTCAGACCGGCGGTCAGCAGGGCGACAATATAGGGAATCATGAAGGCGCCGCCGCCGTTATCAAATGCGATGTAGGGGAAACGCCAAATATTGCCCAGACCAACAGCAGAACCGATGGCGGCAAAGATAAAGACGCGACGGCTAGAGAAGCCTTCGCGCTTCGTGGGCGCCTTAGGGGTAGATGCTCCCATAGTTGTAAACCTCGAATGTGTGGGGACGCGGATGGTTGGTGCGAGAATAACCCGTCGGGGTGGTTGGGCTCTGCTCGCGTCCAGAAATAGTAAACGGCTCTCCAACACGGGTTGGGCGTGGGAGCCGTCAAGCGCCGGAGGGGTGGATGTGCACCTCGGACATGCCTATAAGGTTTACCTTAAAGGTAGGGGCCGGTCAAGGAGACCCCAGCATACGGAACTTTTCGGGAGGCAGGGGCTGCGCCCAGCTCTCCCAAAAACCGGCGCTGACTAGCCGTAACACAGAAAAACCCCGCCGAATCCGGGCAGATTCAGCGGGGGTTTTGAAGTATGAGACACCTGGAGTCATTAGACTCGGGTACACGCTACACGGCGAGTTTAGCCCTCGCGGTGAACCACAGCGTGAGCGAAGGACTCCAGCGCAGCCTTCGCGGTGGACTCGGGCAGCGGAGCAATCGCGGCGATTGCGCGGTCCGCCCAATCGTAGGCGATCTGCCATGCTTCCTGGGTGACCGGGTGGGCGGCGAGCGCCTCCACGGCTGCATCCAGTGCCTCGTCGGAGCTGAGGTCGGCATCCAGCAGTGCACGAACCTTGATAGCAGATTCGTCGCCGGCGGCTACCGCGCGGTCCAGCAGGATGGTCGGCAGGGTGGGCACGCCCTCGCGCAGGTCGGTGCCGCGGGTCTTACCGCTGGTCTTGCCGTCGCTAACGATGTCGATCACGTCGTCAGCCAGCTGGAATGCCACGCCGACCAGCTCGCCATACGCCTTGACCATGGAGATGACCTCTTCGGAAGCGCCCGAAAGCAGGGAGCCGTACTCGCCAGCAGCTGCAATCAGGGAGCCGGTCTTGCCCTCAATGACGGCAATGTAGTGGTCGAGCAGGTCCTGACCCTCGCGGGGGCCGGTGGTTTCGAAGAGCTGGCCGAGCACCAGACGCTCGAAGGTCTGGGACTGAATCTTCATGGGGCGGGTACCCAGCTCGGACACCAACAGGGATGCTCGGGAGAAGATCAGGTCGCCAGTCAGAATCGCGACGGAATTGCCCCAAATCATCTGGGCGCTGTCCACGCCGCGGCGCTTGGGAGCATCATCCATCACGTCGTCGTGGTAGAGGGTTGCCAGGTGGGTCAGTTCAACGACCACGGCAGCTTCAATGACGTCATCGTTGATTTCGCCGTCTACGGCTGCGCAGAGCAGCGCCAGCAGGGGGCGCACACGCTTGCCGCCCGCGGAGAGCAGGTGACGGGATGCGACGTCCGCCAGGTGGTCAGTCTGTGCGATGGCTTCTGCCAGGCGCTCCTCAATACGTGCGAGAGAGGAGAGAATCTGCGGACCCAGCTTGGGGTCAGCGGCGATGAGTTCAAAGCCTGCGGGCAGTTTCAGGTCGAGGTCTCCCAGCAGGTCGGTTGCGGCAATGGGCTGCTCTGCGTTGCTCACGGTGTCTTCTATCTTCTTGGTGTTGGTGTCTTCAGTGGTGTTAGTGTCTTCGGTGGTGTGTGAACGCGGTGTTTAGGCGTTGTGTGCTTCAGGCTTGAAACCGCGGTGGATTGCGACGATACCGCCGGTGAGGTTGCGGTACTGTACGGAGGTGAAGCCCGCCTCCTTGAATTTCTGCGCCAGTTCCTGCTGGTTGGGCCAGGTGATGATGGACTCGGCGAGGTATTCGTATGATTCGGGGTTGGAGGAGATTGCGCGGGCAATCGGCGGGATTGCCTTCATGATGTAGTTCTTGTAGACCGCGCCGAAGGGGGCGAAGGTCGGGGTGGAGAACTCGAGGATGACGATGCGTCCGCCGGGCTTGAGCACTCGGTAGATTTCGCTCAGCGCCTTGGGGTAGTTTGCGACGTTGCGCAGACCGTAGGACATGGTGACCGCGTCGAAGGTTTCGTCGTCGAAGGGTAGAGCGGTGACGTCTGCCTGCACGAAGGTCATGTCAGGGCGGCGGCGGCGGCCCACATCCAGCATGCCTTCGGAGAGGTCTGCTGCGATGACGTCCACGCCGGCGTCGGCGAAGGGTTCGGAGGAGACGCCGGTGCCTGCGGCTACATCCAGTACTTTCTGGCCGGGGTGCGCGTCGACGGCTGCGACTGCCTGCTTGCGCCAGTAGATGTGCTGGCCGAGGGAGAGGATGCCGTTCATGAGGTCGTAGCGTTCGGCGACGGTATCGAACATGGCGGCGATGTCGCTGGTTTTCTTATCTAGGGTTGCGCGGGTTGCGCGGGTGTTCTTCTCTGCGTTCACGCTCTCAATTGTGGCATGGAGGTTACTAGATTCGATAGTTGGGTAAACCGTAGTAGTGTCGCACGGTGCGTTAAGGTGCGTTCTGAAGTGGTTTTCGAGTCGCTAATTCGGGGTTTTATTCAGTTTTTGGGAGTGGGAATTATCCATATTCAGCAAAAATTTATGAATATTTATGTATGTGCTTGCATTTTTTAACATAGGCGCGCACAATAGACCATAGATTTCATAGAGCACACCCCACACAGGAGCATCCCAATGAACACCGCAATCCTCAAGAAGGCATCCCTTAAGCCCCTCGCACTACTGGCAGTGCTACCTCTGGCACTGACCGGCTGCGTCTCCACCGCCAACGAGAACTCCGACGCCAACGGCGAGGTCAGCCTCGTCAAGTCCGGCACCCTCAGCGTCTGCACCAACACCCCCTACAAGCCCTTCGAATACGAAGAAAACGGCACCATCGTCGGCCTGGATGCAGACATCGCCAACGCTATCGCCTCCGACCTGGGCGTGAAGGCTCAGCTGACCTCCATCAGCTTCGAGGGCCTGGACTCCGGTACCGGCCTGGCCACCGGTCAGTGCGATATCGCCCTGGCGGGTATCGGCGTGACCGATGAACGTAAGAGCAAGATGGAATTCACCACCGTCTACTTCGACGACAACCTGGCAATCCTGGTTCCTAAGGGTTCCTCCATCACCTCCGCAGCCGACCTGAAGGGCGTGGCCGTCGGTGCCCAGCAGGCTACCAGCGGTGAAACCTACGCCAAGGAAAACGGTGCAGAGGTCATCCAGTACGAAGACACCTCCCTCATGTTCTCCGCTCTGAAGACCGGTCAGATCAAGGCAGTCGCAGCGAACCTCTCCGTGGTTTCCGAGGCGCTGACCAACGACCCGGACTCCTTCAAGATTGCCTACCAGGATTCCGAAAACACCGAGCAGATTGCCGCAGCAGTTTCCTCCAACAACAAGGCACTGTTGGCCAAGGCAAACGCCACCATTACCAAGCTCAAGGAAAACGGCGAGCTCGACAAGATGAAGGCCAAGTGGGTTGGTGCCACTTCCTCCACCTCCGCGAGCGCCTCTTCCTCCGCTTCCTAAGCATCTAGCCGGTTAGTCTCTCTCCCCCCCCCCCAATTCAGGAGTACCCTTATTACTTTTGGGTTGGGGGCTTCTCCGGCCTTCACCCCTTGTGAGCGTGTAGAACGCTCCTAACCGAACAGCACACGGATAAACAGCACACGGATAAGAAAGCGCATGTCCTCTAAACTCTCACCCCGTCAGAAGCAGAAGCTCTTCCGCTACGCACAGTACGCCCTTCTGGCCGTTATTGCTCTGGCAGCCATTCTTCTGGCTGACTGGAAGACCCTCAGCCAACAGGTATTCAACCTGGACGTTGCGGCTGCCCAGTTCCCCGACGTCATCACCGTGGCGTTGAAGAACACCCTGCTGTACACCACCCTGGGCTTTATCGTAGGCCTCTCCGGCGGTTTGCTGCTGGCACTCATGCGTATTTCCTCCATCGCCCCCTACCGTTGGATTGCGACCCTGTACGTGGAGCTTTTCCGCGGTATCCCGGCGCTGCTGGTCTTCTTCGCGTTCGGTTACGGTATTCCTCTGGCGTTCAAGATTCGCTTCGTGGATAACCTGATTCCGGTGACCCTGTCCCTGGGTATGGTTTCGGCAGCCTACATTAGTGAGGTTCTGCGTGCGGGCCTGCAGGCGATCCCGAAGGGCCAGATGGAGGCGGCACGCTCTCTGGGTATGTCCCACACCCGCGCCATGATTTCGATCATTATTCCTCAGGCGTTCCGCGTGGTTCTGCCCCCGCTGACCAACGAGGTTATCCTGCTGACCAAGGACTCCTCCCTCGTATACCTGCTGGGCGTGACCGTCTCGCAGTACGAGCTGGCGAAGTTCGGCCGTGAGGGCCTGACCGCCGCTAACGCGGGTCTGACTCCCCTGGTGGTTGCGGGTCTGTGCTACCTGATTATCACTGTTCCGCTGGGCCAGCTCTCCGCATACTTTGAGCGCCGCACCCAGCTTGCGGGCCGCAAGTAAGCGCAACGACAGATACGGATTACGGAAGATACTATGACTGTTTCAACTTCATCCATGGCCGCCTCCTCGGTGCGCATTTCTAACCTGCACAAGTCTTACGGCAAGGTTCAGGTTCTCAAGGGCATTGACATGCAGGTCGAGCCGGGCGAGGTCGTGTGCCTTATCGGCCCTTCGGGTTCCGGTAAGTCCACCCTGTTGCGTTGCGTGAACCTGCTGGAGGAGCCGAACGACGGCACCATCATGGTGGGCGATACCGAGGTTACCGACCCGGACGTAGACATTAACCGCGTGCGTACCCATATGGGTATGGTGTTCCAGCAGTTCAATCTGTTCGGTCACCTGAACATTCTGGATAACTGCACGATCGCTCAGATTAAGGTTCTGGGCCGTTCCAAGGCTGAGGCGGAGGCGGTTGCCCTCGAGCAGCTCGCCAAGGTTGGCCTGGAGGGCAAGGAAGACCGCTTCCCGGCTCAGCTGTCCGGTGGTCAGCAGCAGCGTGTGGCTATTGCACGTGCACTGTCCATGCACCCGGACCTGATGCTCTTCGACGAACCGACCAGTGCGCTCGACCCGGAGATGGTCGGCGAGGTTCTGAGCATTATGCGCAACCTGGCTGACGAGGGCATGACCATGATTGTGGTGACCCACGAGATGGCGTTTGCCCGCGAGGTCGCCGATAAGGTCGTCTTCATGGCTGACGGTGTGGTCGTGGAGGAAGGCCACGCCGATCAGGTGATTGGTAACCCCCAGCACGAACGTACTCAGGCTTTCTTGGCGCGCGTGCTCGATCCGACCCACGCCGTAGTAGACTAGTACTAGCTCTTGAAAAACGTAGCGGGCGGTGCTGTACGAAACATTCTGTTTCGCGCAGCACCGCCCGCTTTTTAATGCTCTAGTTCGCGGCTGTTCCGGCTCTAGAAGATGCGGCGCGCCACCTTGTCAAAAAGACGGTCCGATAGCACCGTATGCAGAAACACGGAGGGCTTAGCACCGAAACCCACGAGGTAGCGGGTCTTGGGGCGGCGCGCCTCCAGGGCTCGCAGAATAGTTTTAGAGATAACCTTCGGCTCCGAGAGGTTGGAGGAGGGCGAGTAGAGCTTGCGCATATTTGCCGCAACGCGCTGCGCCTGCTCAGCGTAGACACCGTTTCGGGAGGATTCCTCCAGGTGGTCTGCCGCGATGAGTCCCCAGGGGGTCTTAATGCCGCCGGGCTCGATAATGACCACGTCAATGCCGAACTCTTCAACTTCCATGCGCAGAGCATCGCTGAACGCCTCGAGGGCGTACTTGGTGGCGTGGTACCAGGCTCCCAGGGGCATGGTAATGCGCCCCGCCATCGAGGAGATGTTCAGGATGCGCCCGCTGCCCCGTGCGCGCATATGCGGCAGCACCAGCTGGGTGAGGCGTGCCAGGCCGAAAAGGTTCACCTCGAACTGGCGGCGCGCCTCGTCGATGGGGACATCTTCAATAGCGCCGTAGAATCCGTAGCCAGCGTTGTTGATGAGCACGTCAATGCGGCCTTCTGCATCAATGATCTGCTGTACGGCGGCTTCCATGGACGCCTCATCGGTAACATCCATGCTGAGCGCTTTCACACCCTCGGAGGCGAGCTCTTCAATCTTCTCAACGCGGCGGGCGGCACCGTAGACGGTGTAGCCGTAGCGCACCAGTAGCGGCGCCACGTCATAGCCGATACCGGAGCTGGCGCCGGTGAGAAGAACAACGGGGCGTTGCAGTGACTTAGGCATTGCGCATCCTTTCGGCTTGCTCCCTGTGAGGTTAGCGGGAGTGTACTTTTCCAGGGTACGCCCGCACGGGGTGTACGAGCGCGCAGAAAGCTCAGGGCGTAGCGTGAGGGTATTCTCGCCGGCATATGTGAGGGCAGGACGGCATACAAAAAGCTCGCCGCAGCATCCTGTGCAGATGCGGCGGCGAGCTAATGTTTTGGGGTCAGGGGTTTTGGGGTCAGGGGTTTTGAGGCTGGGGTTTAGACCTCTTCGACGTCAATATTGACCTTGGGTTCGGGGTGCGATTCACCGGTCAGCATGGTCACCAGCAGGGTGGAGTCCTTCACGGCGCGCAGGGAGTGCAGCAGCTTGGCGGTCACGTGAATCGGCTTGCCGGGCACCAGGGTAATATCGCGGTCCTTCACGTGGAAGATCACCTCGCCCTTGAGCACCTGCACGAAGATGGGGTGCACGCTGTGGTGCTCGTGCCAGGACTGGCCTGCAGCCAGTTCCATGAGGGTCAGGTTGCCGCCGTCGGCATCAACAATCTTGCGGGCCTGGGGCTTATCTTCAAAGGGGGTCAGCGCTTCGGTGAGCTGGGGGAATACGAGGACGCGGCCTTCATGGGTACCTGCCATGGTACGCACCTTTCTCTTTAGGGGTGAGTGAAAGGGGGCGCGCAACCCCCTCCATAATATTGGTATTAAAAATACTAAATTTATTATATTGTATTCCCCTCCCCGCAACTGGACAATACCTCAGCTCACATCAAGCTGAAACATCCCGCGCAAGGAGGGGGACAACATCTACTGATAACTCCACACCTTCGAATAGGCGGAGCGATTGCTATTACGCGGACGCAACAGGTTCACCATCAACGCCGTCGTACCAAAGCTCACCGCAATAATCGTGCAGGTCGCCGCGGTAAACGCACCACCGGGAATCGGCGCAAAAATCGCAATCAGATACAGGATCACCGCGCAAAACGACAGGAACAGCGTCGCAATCGTCATCAACGGCACCAGCACCAAACCACCACGCGCCGGCACCGCAAAATCTGCCGGACGCACATAACGCAACACACCCATACCCACAACCGTCCAGATGGCGGTGACCAGAATAGCGGTCACCACATCCGCCGGGCGGTGCCAACCGTTAATAATCGTGGAGGCACCCGTCAGGCAGGTCGCCAATGCCGCGCAGAGAGCCACCGTGGGCCGCAAGAAACGAGGCGCCGCCAGGAAGAGTGCCGCGCCAGCCGCCGCCGCAAAGGTCGTGTGGCCACTGGGCGCCGAGTTGCTCAGCGCTTCCTGAACACCCAGGTCGGGCTTCACAATCAGGTAGTGCTTGAGCAGGTACGTGCTCGTCACCGCCGCAGCCCCAACTAGCACGCCAATCAGCGAGGGCAGGAACCGGTGCTTCCAAATCAGCACCGCAATCAGACCCAGCACCGCAATCACGCCGACAATCGTGGGCAAAGAATCCAGCGCAGTCAGGGTCGGACCGCGGTAACTCTTGAACTGATGCGCATACTCGGTGTACGCCTGCTCATCAACCTGCTGGCCGGTCGCCGTGTAAATGAAGAACACAAACGCACCGTAGAGAGACAGACCCAAGAACAGCAACGCCATCACGTGACGCATCAAAATACCGGTACTCGGAAGATGGTGCCCCTGCTCTTCGCCGGGACGATTCACCGGGCGGCCCGAAGCATCCACGGGAACCTGACCGGTCTGAACATACGCACCGTTCGGGTAGGCGGCGGCAGGATACGCCTCGGGAGGATAAGCCACCGGCTGCTGAGGTACCTGCTGAGGCGCCTGCGGCGGCACACGCTGGGGAAGCGGCTGCTGGGCACTTATCTGTTCAGCACCCATCTGAGGAGCACCCATGTGTCCCGCGCCCATATTGGCGTTCAGCGGGTAACCGCTTACCGGAGGCCTCGGCGGGTCAAGGCGACGCGTAGCCTGCAGAGGCTCATCCGCGCTGTAGTTCCCCTGGGAGGCGCGTTCCTGTGCGGAGGGAATCGTCTCGGGTATCTGAATGGGGGCGCGGTAGGCGCGCGGCAGAGGGCGGGTCGCGCCAATAACTTCCGTAGAGTCTTCAGAATCAGCGGGCGCAACAGTCTCGTGGGCGTTGAGCACCTGGGTAGCGTCCTGATAATCGGAGAGCACCTGCGTCTCATCAGAGGAAAATACCGTAGTCGGCGCGTTATCAGCGGCGGCTGCATGCACGTCAGCGGGGTGAAGCACACTGGTAGCATCGAGATTTTCGGAGCTCTCCCAACCGGAGTTTCCTGAACCCGATGTATTTGCCGGTGTTTTCTTCTTCATAACCCTTCGTACCTTCTTGCCCTCATGTCTGTTAGCCATACCCGAGCCCGCCGATGTCCGCTCGTCAAAGCGGCAGCCCCCAAGCTACCGTTTTATGCGAAGCACCGTCCGAGTTCTCGGGCGAATAACTACCTACTATCCCAGGTTAAGCTATGAAAAACTAAAGTTTTTTCGACCACAACCTGAGAGTTTCCAGAGAATGCGTGACAGGGTGCGAGCGCACCCACCCGCCCCCAGAATGTTATGGTGAGCTCATAGCGCATCACAGAAGGGCAGATACCTTGAACACCAGTATGAGCGTGCCGCCTCTCGGCTACGGTTTTCACCTCACGAACACTCCCCTGCCGCCGCTGCAGGAGGTTCTGGAGAACCTGTTCACGGTCGAAATTCCGATGACGGTCACCTTCCGCGGGGTCAATAGCCGCCAGAGCGCGCTGATTTGCGGCCCATACGGCTGGGGCGAGTTCGCGCCCTTCCTCGAGTACGGTGCGCAGGAGTCTGCCGCGTGGCTTGCCTGCACGCTAGAGGCGGCATGGTTGCCCACCCCGAAGCCGGTGCGTACGCGCATCCCGCTGAACGCGACCCTGCCCGCGGTGCCCGCCGAGCGTGTGCCGGAGGTGCTCGCCAAGTACGAGGGTGAGATTCAGGAACTGAAAATCAAGGTGGCGGAGAAGGGTCAGAGCCTCGCCGACGATATTGCGCGGGTAGCAGCCGCTCGCGAGACGCTCCCGAATGCGCGTCTGAAGGTGGACGCGAACATGGGCTACACCCTCGCCGGTGCCCTTGAAGCGCTACGCAAGCTCTGCGAGTACGGCATTATCTACGCCGAGCAGCCCGTGGCATCCATTGAAGACATGGCGGCGCTCCGCTTTGCCATTGCTAAGGAGGGGCTGCCCGCCCGCATTGCCGCGGACGAGTCGATTCGCAAGGCGGAAGACCCGCTGAAAGTGGCGCGCGCAAACGCCGCGGACCTGATGGTTATCAAAGCGGCACCGCTGGGCGGTGTACGTCGTGCGCTCGCACTGGTGGAGCAGGCGCAGCTTCCGGCGGTGGTTTCTTCTGCACTGGAGTCTTCGGTGGGCATTGCCACCGGTGCCTCTCTGGCGGCCTCCCTACCGACCTTGAGGTACGGGTGCGGTCTGGGCACGGTCTCCCTCATGGCTGAGGACGTCACCGATGAGCCGCTCATCGCCCGCGATGGGTTCATGGACCTGCGCGCCATCGTCCCCAGTCCGCAGCGCCTGGAGCGTCTCGCCACCGACAAGCAGACCCGCCAGTGGTGGGTGGAGCGCGTCACCGCCTGCTACCGGGTTCTGGAACGCGCCTGCGGACTGTGAAGACTGTAGTTTTCAAGGTCGCACCTGTGAAGGGTAACCATAACTGAATGAAAAACCTTACGGCATTAGAATGGTACGGTGACTGAAAACCGCTCAACCCCCGCCATGCTCACCGCAGTATCCGTGCTCGATTCGCTGATTCGTGCCGGTATGCGGCATGTTGTCGTGTCTCCGGGATCCCGTAGTGCACCTCTTGCGTACGCTATTGCCGCCGCCGCTGAAGCTGGCGCCCTCATTGCGCACGTGCGTGTGGACGAGCGAAGTGCAGCCTTCACCGCCCTGGGTATTGCCAAGGCATCCGGTCAGCCCGTGGGCCTGGTGTGCACCTCCGGTACGGCACTGGGCGAGTACGTGCCCGCCGTCATGGAGGCGTATCACGCCGGTGTGCCCCTGGCGGTGCTGAGCGCTGACCGCCCGGAGCGTCTGCGCGGTAGCGGCGTGAATCAGACGACCCGCCAGGCGAGTTTCTTCTATCCTTTTGTGCGTGGTGAAGCTGATTTGACCTCCTACCCCGAGCAGGTGGAGGGCGAGCAGACTCAGGCTTTTGCGGCGTGCTTGAACGCGCTGACCGGTCGTAGCGCCGAGCATTGGCGCAAGCAGTCTGCCGAGCCGATTGGCCCGGTGCACCTGAACATTTGTTTTGATACGCCGCTGACCCCCTCGGGTCGTTTTGCGCAGATGCTGCCGCAGTGGGCGCAGAGCCTGCTGGAGGATTACGACCCGCAGGCTGAGGGCCGCGCCCGCGCCGCCCGCGCTGAGGGCTCAGGGCTCTCCAGCGCCGAGCAGCGTTGGCTTCTGGATTCTTTGGAGGCGCAGGCGGACCTGGCGGAGTTCACCCCGGCGCACCGTACCGTGGTGGTTGCCGCTGACGGTGCCGGCGAGTTTGCGGCGGAGTTCGCGCGCGTGCTGAACCTGCCACTGTTTGCGGAGCCTTCCTCCGAGGCGCGCCACGGCGCAACCTCCATTCCTCACTACCCGCAGCTGCTCGCTGATGGTTCGTTCGCCCCCGCCGCCCAGATTGAGCGTGTGGTGCTCTTCGGCCACCCGACGCTCTCGCGCCCGATTACCGCACTGCTGGAACGCAAAGATATTCAGTGCGCGTTCTACGCCCCGCGCCGCGCCAGCTGGTACGAGCCGGGCGCTCGCTCCTTCGTGGAACTGTCGACCCCGCATGAGCTTGCCGAGTTTGCGTGCGCATCCTCTGCTGCCGCTGATGAGCTGGTGGACGAGCTGAGCTGGCTAGAGCAGTGGGTTGAGCCCGCCCGCGAGCTGCAGGATGAGTGCCTGGGCGCCATTGCCGCCTACGAACACCCGGGTGCTGAGAGTTCGGTTGACTACACCGATTACCGCAACCGCACCGCTGGCCGCTCCTACGCCCGCCGCGTCTGGCAGGATGCGGTGGCTCAGCGCCGCCTCATGGTGCTGGGTTCTTCAAACCTGGTGCGTGATTTGGATGCGGCGGCCCCCGCCCTGGGTGAGCCCGCCCCCGCGCATGTGTTTGCTAATCGCGGTCTTGCCGGTATTGACGGGACGATTGCGACCGCTATTGGTGTATCCCTGTCCGGCTACTACCCTGCCGGTGTGGATGAGAACTCCCGCCCGGTCATTGGTGGTACCGCCCTGCCGGTGACCCTGCTGTGCGGTGATTTGACCTTCCAGCACGATGTTTCCTCGCTGAACCTGCCGAATACTGAGCTTCTGCCCGAGCTGCGCGTTGAGGTCTTTGACGATGCCGGTGGCGGTATTTTCACGACCCTTGAACACGGTGATATGGCTCGTCAGGAGCAGTTCACTGCGGCTGTGGATCGTTTCTTCACGGTGGCTGCCGCCCCGAATACTGATTTGGCGCGCATGGCTGCCGGGTTTGGCACCGAATCGGGCGTTGAGGTGCGCATTCACACACCCTAAAGCTGTTTCTAAAGGCAGCAGGCTAAGCCCCGTGCGCAGGGTTGACCGATATACTGAAAACTACCTGTGCCATAGCCTTCCGTGGCTGAACGCTAGCCGGTCGTAGCGGTTTCACTCGCCGCTGCATTCGCGTTTTTGCGCGCCTGCTGACGTAAGGCACCCTATCTATCATTTATTGACCTTCACGCTCTCGCCGCTGATGCACACCGCCCGCGACCCGAGGTTTTACCCCGGCGAGCCCGGTGCATGCGGCGGACGTCGCTCCCAAGGATTCTCATGAGCTCACTCGATATTATTGTTGCTGTCCCCTCCGGAGCCGGTTGGGTTCCCGTACACGCCATGGCGGAGCTTCTCGCCCGCTACACCGGCGGTACCGTACACACCGTGGATGTGGGCGCATCCCTCAGCAAGGAAACGAAGCTTCTGGCGCGTCTGCCCCGTCTCAAGGGCGGCTCCAAGCGCTGCCTGGTGATTGCTTCTGATCCCGGTCAGCTGTACGCCATTTCGCAGCGTTCCTTCGCGTTCCGCCGCTACGGTGCAATCTACGGCTGGGTGATTGATAGCTTCTGGGATGACCGTATTCCCGCGGTGGCTAAGTCCTCCACCTACGACCGTATTTTCGTTGCAGACGTTGATGACGTTCAGCCCTGGACTGCCGCGGGAGTGAAGGTCCCCGGCGTTCTGCCCTGGGGTGCGGATGTTTGGAGCAAGTTCAGCGACCGTCTGGCTGCGCTGGAGTCGAAGAGCACCGACCTGCTGCGCGTGGGCCGTCAGCCCGCCGCCTACGAAGATGACGAGGCGACTGCCGCCCTCGCCGCGGAGCTGGGTCTGAGCTTTGAGGGCCGCCCGCCCTTCGGTGCAAATGACCGCGAGTCGGCTCAGCACCTGCAGAATTCTCTGAACCGCGCGAAGTTCCTGCTGGCGTTCTCCACTTCGGTCAGCCCGGCGCCGTACACTCACCCGACCAAGGAGTACATCACCGGTCGTTGGACCGACGCCCTGGCTTCGGGCGTGACCGTGGTCGGCAAGGTTCCGAACACCACCACCGTACGTGAAATCCTTTGGGATGGCGCGACCATCGACATTGATCACGCGGATGCACGCGCGGGCCTCGCGCAGGTTGCCGATGCGGTCTCCCGCTGGACCCCCGCGCAGGGTGAGCAGCAGATTCGTCAGGCGCTGCAGCACCTGGATTGGCGTCACCGTTTCGTGCAGCTGTGCGAGGCGATGGGTGAGGTCCCTGCCTCTTTGACAGCTGATTGCGAGGCAATGCGCGCCCAGTACGTTCAGCGCTAAAAACATCACCCTTGCTAAAAGCATGTAGCAGCTGAGGGTATATAAAAGGTGAGGGCTGGTTTCTACTGTAGAAACCAGCCCTCACCTGTATTTATGCCCCATGAGGCATATTGCATACGGGGTTTTAGTACGAAGCCTGACCCAGAGTAATCGGACCCGTGAAACCACTGGTGTCCGGGTGATCCGCTTCGAGGTACGCCGCTACCGGTGCGCCTTCAAGCTGAGCCAAACGATCCAGCAGGAAGCGAGTAGCACCCGGCGCATACGGCAGCTTATACATTGCCGCGGTAGTTGCTTCATCCTCACGGTCCAGAGTGGAGGAACGAATCGACTCAATAGCGGTCACCATGGTGTTGCGTTCACGCTCCACGAAGGTGCGGTCTACCGGCTCACCGTTACCGGGCACAAACACGCGGTAACGATCAAATTCGAGCACGGCACCGAGAGTATCAATCCAACGGTCGGGGAAAGAATCCTCAAAGTAGGGGTCGGTACCCTCTTCAATCAGACCGCCCATGAAGAGCACGTCTTCAATGCCGACCATAATGTCACCGTCGGTGTGGCCGGGTCCCATGTACATGAGGGTTGCGCTACGCTCACCCAGGTCGATGGGGGTGAAAGTGATGCCGTCGCCCCTATTGGCGACCAGGCGGTTGGGAACGACAATATTGGTGGCGGCACCCTGATGGTGCGCCATTTCCGGTTCGAGCGTCTCGACGTAGGGACGCTGCGCCTCACCGTATTTACGAATTGCGCGCGCGGCGCGAGGATGCGCCCAGAATTCTTCGGCACCCATTGCCGCGAAAACATCGTTACCGAAGAAACGCTCATAGTGTCCATGAGTGTTTACGACGGTAATAGGAAGGCGCGTGAGACGGCGAACCTCATCATAAATTTCGGTTGCCTGACGGGGACCTGCGCCGGTATCTACGACTAGTGCACGCTCCAGTCCGAGGACCAGTCCGGTGTTCAGTCGGTAGTTGTCGGTCGCAATACGGTACACGCCGTCTGCGAGTTCAATAGTACGAGCCATAGATACAACCCTACTGTAATTTTTGGCGACTGAGGGGCTATTCGGGCTTCTGGAGAACATATTTTTGCACTATTGCACGCTTCTAAGGGGATGAAAGTGCATCATTCTGCATAATTCAGCCTCTACGGACAGCTGATACGTGATGCTTGACAACCTCCACAGATTGATTAGGAGGGTAGCGCGTTCCTCCTGCTAGTCCAGCGCCGGTTAGGAGCCAGTGAGCAGTCAGTGAGGAGCCCGTGGGAATCTGAGCAGGAACCAGAAATTCGCGCCCTATAGGATAGGAGTATGACTTCTTCCTCTAGCCCTTCCTCTGCTCAGCCTGTAACTCAGCCGTTCCCCAGCGGCACCGGACGCTACGCCCCCTCCCCCTCGGGTGATTTGCACCTGGGTAATTTGCGTACCGCCATTTTGGCATGGGCTATGGCGCGCCGCGGCGGCAAGCCCTTCTACCTGCGCGTGGAGGATTTGGATCGCGTGCGCCCGGGCGCGGCGGAACGCCAGATTGCTGACTTGGCGACTCTGGGCCTGGATTGGGATGCGAGCCCCGGCACCTCGACGGAGCGTATTGAGGGTAGCGAAAGCACCGAGGGCAAGGAGGCAGGGGTGCTGTATCAGAGCACGCGCCTTGCCGCCTATGAGCAGGCGGTTCAGCACCTACGAGAGGCGGGCCTCGTGTACGAGTGTTACTGCACCCGCCGCGAAATTCAGGAGGCGTCGAGCGCCCCGCACGGTGCACCGGGCGCCTACCCGGGTACTTGCCGCGACCTAAGCGAGGACCAGCGGGAGGAGCGCCATGCTCAGCGTCCGCCGGCTCTGCGTCTGCGCGCCGAACGCACAAGCTACACGGTGCAGGATGATTTTTACGGCACCTACACGGGGCTGGTGGATGATTTTGTGCTGGTGCGCAATGACGGCACCTACGCCTATAATCTGACCTCCGTGGTGGATGATGCGTTTGTGGGGGTTGAGCAGATTGTGCGTGGTGATGATCTGCTCCCTTCGGCGCCTCGTCAGTCGTATTTGGCGCAGCTTTTGGGTTTGGCACAGCCGCGTTACGCTCACGTGCCGCTGGCGCTGAATGAGGAGGGTAAGCGCCTGGCGAAGCGCGATGGGGCGGTAACCCTGCCGCAGCTGCATGAGGCCGGCGTTGAAATCCCGACGATTTTGGGTTGGATTGCCGCGTCTATTCCGGTGTATAACGCTGATGGATCCGCCCATTCCGCGGATGTTCCGGTGCCTAATGCGGCGGCGATTTTGGAGCGTTTTGACCCGGCTCGTATGGCTTCTGAGCCGTGGGTCGTGAGGGATCTCTAAGCCTCTGTGACATTGTTGTGTAACAGTTCAACACTCCGAACGGCTTTTAAATTTTTCGTTTAATTCGTTTTAGATGCATATGCCATTGAGCGTTTGCGTTGCTTTTCAACTAGATATCTTTCACTCAAGTGCCCGAAACCCTGAAATCCAGGGATTTTTCGGGCACTTTTTCGCACATGCTCCCACAGCACCCCACGTGTACGACCATGGAATTTACACAGCAAATACATATTTATTCCACAGCTTCTCATTCCTAGACGTCAAATAGACTTTATTTTCAACCCCTCAAAGCCTAGACTGTATCCTATGCCACTCATAAAGTTATGGGGTAGCGCATAAATACACACAGGCGCACACTATCACCAGGAGAGAAGGAACATTATGGCCGCGAGTACATACCAGGTCATCGCGCTGGCGATTTATTTTGTTGCCATGATCGCAATCGGCCTATGGGCAAATAGCAAAAACAACAGTCTTGACGACTATGTGCTGGGCGGGCGACAGCTCTCCCCCACCGTCGCCGCTCTCTCGGCGGGCGCCTCCGATATGTCCGGTTGGCTCCTCATGGGTCTGCCCGGCGCCGTCTACCTCAGCGGCCTCTCCCAGGCATGGCTCGCCGTCGGTCTGACCATCGGCGCATGGTGCAACTGGAAGTTCGTGGCACCGCGACTGCGTAGCTACACCGAAGTAGCAGGCGACGCCGTGACCGTCCCCGTCTTCCTGAGCAACCGCCTCCATGACACCAAGCGCGTGCTGCGCATCGTCTCCGGAGTCGTGATTCTGGTGTTCTTCACCTTCTACGTCTCCTCCGGCATGGTGTCCGGCGGCCTGTTCTTCAAGTCCTCCTTCGGACAGGAATACCACACCGGTATGCTCCTGCTGGCAGGCATCACCGTGTTCTACACCTTCTTCGGCGGCTTCATGGGCGCGTCCTACACCGACATGGTTCAGGGTCTGCTCATGCTCGCAGCACTGATTGCCGTTCCGGTCGTCACCATCATTGACCTCGGCGGCGTGGGCCCCGTGGTTGAGTCCATCAGCCAGGTACGCCCCGACGCACTGAGCATCTTCGCGGGTACCACCTTCGCCGGTATTGTTTCATCCCTCGCATGGGGTCTGGGCTACTTCGGTCAGCCGCACATTATTGTGCGATTCATGGCAATGCGCACCCCCGCTGACGCCAAGTCCGGCCGCCGCATCGGCATCAGCTGGATGGTCCTGACCGTGTTCGGCGCACTGAGCGGCGCGTTCATGGGTATCGCATACTTTGCACGCCACCCCGAGGCGTCCCTCACCAACCCGGAAACCGCTGAGTCGGTCTTCCTGGACCTCGCCCAGATTCTGTTCCACCCCCTCATTGCGGGCCTAATTCTGGCTGCGGTTCTGGCGGCAATTATGTCCACCCTCTCCTCGCAGCTGATTGTGTGCTCCTCCGCTCTGGTGGAGGACCTCTACGGCATCTTCTCCTCGAAGAAGCTCAGCGCCGGCAAGTCCCTGTGGCTCGGCCGTGCAGGCGTGGCAATCGTGGCGCTGGTCGCCGGTGCCCTGGCATGGAACCCCAACAGCTCCATTCTGCAGCTGGTCGCATTCGCTTGGGCTGGCTTCGGTTCGGCATTCGGCCCGACCGTTCTGCTCTCCCTCTACTGGCGTAAGCTGACCACCCAGGGTGCACTGGCCTCCATGATTACCGGCGCCGTTGTGGCATTCGCATGGGGCCAGAGCCCCATGAAGTCTGTGCTCTACGAAATGGTTCCCGGCTTCGCTTCGGCAATGCTGGTCGCAATCATCGTCTCCCTGGTCACCTACAAGAAGAACCCGGTCATTGACGAAGAGTTCGACCGCGCGGTAGAGCTCGCAAAGGTCAAGTAAAGGTTTGACTCAATAAACCTCCGCATTCAGCGGATATATCGAGGACAGCTCAGCGAACCTCCAGAACCTTTATCGAAAGTGAGGACGTAGGTTCGCCCCCATCCCCGGCAGCCCGGTACTACAGCGTGTAGTGCCGGGCTATTTCCTTTTCCTTGAGAAAGGTACCAGTTTTCTGTTCCTCGCTTATATCAAGAACAGCATGATATATTCAAATCATGAAGATTCTTAGTTTCAGAGTAAAGAACCACAAGAGCCTCAGGGACGAGACTGCTTTAGAGCTTCTAGACCCGTCCTTTAAGACGCTCACTCCTAGCTCAGGTAAAACCTGGGACGATTCCATACATACAGTAGCAGGTATATTTGGTGCCAATGCATCAGGAAAATCCAATCTTCTTGATGCTCTGCGGTACTTTATAGCTGCAGTCAGGCACTCATCTACGTTATGGCAAAATGGCAAGAAAATTCCCTACGCCCCTTTTAGGCTAGACCAGAAAAGCAAAAACTCAGATAGTGTTTATGAACTGGATTTTCTTATCGATGATGTGCGTTATCGATATGGTTTTGGAACATCTGCACAAGGTATCACGTTTGAATACTTAGACCATATACCAAACAAGCGATGGAAAAAGATATTCACACGAGAACGCCTAGACTCCGGGGAGTACAAAGTTTCATTTGCAAGTGGAATTCAGAAGATAGAAGTAAGTAGCCGCGAACTTATACTTTCCCGGGCTGGAACTCTCAATCGAAACGACTCAATTCAGGAGATTTTTAAAAACATTTCGAACGGTATAGATTTTATTTCCCTTCCTAAGAATCAAAACTCTCGCATTAATAGAATCATAGCCGCTTTGGATGAAAAATCCATCTCATTTAACGAGATTGAGTCACTCTTGCAAATTGCTGATATTGGAATCCAGAAAGTCGATTTGTGGCGACATGAAAGTGAATACGACCCTAATAATCCAAATAGTTCCGACCCTAACATTCCACCAAAAATCATATTTGATCTCATGCGAAGCTTATCTTCTACTCAAGATTCGAATCAGGGCGATGAGACTAATAGCACTGAAAAACCAAGTTTACAAAAACTAATCCAACGTCGCCTAGAATTCATCCACCATTCCAGTGACGCTAACCCATCTCCCTTATATTTGAATGATGAGAGTGATGGAACCTTGGCCTGGTTGGTGGTATCTTTTGCTGCGCTCAAGGCTATCCGGTCTGGGGGAATTGTTTGTGGGGATGAGCTAGATTCTAGCTTGCATCCATACTTGGTATATCTTCTTATCCGTCTATTTACAGATGAATCCATTAATACCCAGGGCGCCCAGTTAATTTTTACAACTCATGACGCTACAATTCTAAATCAGCAAGAACAACTTGGGCTAACCTATAACAATATATGGTTTACTGAGAAAAGCCGAGAAGGAGTCACCGATTTATTTTCCTTAGGAGATTTTCCCCATAAGGATAATAAGAATATTGAACGCCTCTACTTATCAGGAGTATACGGAGCGGTACCCTTTACAGCAGCCAGCCTGTTTGAACCACTTGTTAATTTTTCTCCCTCTGACTACATCACAAAGGGGGATATTGATGAGCGGTAGGCGCAGTCTTCGACGAGGCCCTCGTAAACCTCGTGCTATGAAAAAAAGAATACTTATATGCGTCGAAGGGGAAAGTACTGAAATAAGATATTTCCAGCGTCTCATCCAAGAACTTAGATCAGAAAAAACCCATGTTTTTGTTGACAAACCCAAAGGGACCGACCCGATGAGCATCCTTACAGGATGCCTAAATAACACAGATGAATATTCTGAACGTTTTTGCGTCATCGATGTTGACCAGCACCAAAATTTAGAGAAAGCTCTTAGCGATGCAGCCAAAAATGGCATCTCTATAGTGGTTACAAATATTAAATTTGAGGTATGGCTCCTATGGCATATTGATGACTTCCCAAATAGTTATATGTCAAGTTCTGATATAAATAAACGGGTAAAAAATATATGCAAAAAATTCCCTTTTATGACAGGCCGAAACAACAAGGACTTGCATAGCAGCTTTCCTATTAGCAATTATCATGAGGCATCGATTAGAGCTAGAAGAAGAGACCCAAATATGGCTTTTAACAAGAAGGGCCCAAATCCCTCCAGTGCGATGCCGCTTCTAATCGATAAAATTAAGAATGGATAAATAACATCCATTTCATATTGAGCAGCCCGGGCCGCACACACGCGGTCCGGGCCTTCTTATATGCCCGGGCAACGTAGAATAGGGTCTATGACTGCACAACTTCCCGAAAAGGTCTCGGACATCTTCAACCCCGCCGACTGGCGCGTCGTCGAAGGCTTCGAAGACTTCACCGACATCACCTACCATCGCCAGGTTCAGCGCGACGAAAACGGTGAAATCCTACGCGATCTGCCCACCGTGCGCATCGCATTCGACCGTCCCGAGGTCCGCAACGCATTCCGCCCGCACACTGTGGACGAACTCTACCGCGCCCTCGACCACGCCCGCATGACCTCCAACGTAGGCACCGTACTGCTCACCGGCAACGGCCCCTCCGCCAAGGACGGCGGCTGGGCATTCTGCTCCGGCGGCGACCAGCGCATCCGCGGCCGCGACGGCTACCACTACGCCAGCGGCGACACCGCAGAAAGCATCGACCCGGCACGCGCAGGCCGACTGCACATCCTGGAAGTGCAGCGCCTCATCCGCACCATGCCCAAGGTCGTTATCGCCCTCGTCTCCGGCTGGGCTGCAGGCGGCGGCCACTCCCTGCACGTAGTTGCTGACCTGACCATCGCCTCCGAAGAGTACGGCAAGTTCAAGCAGACCGACGCAACCGTCGGCTCCTTCGACGCAGGCTACGGTTCGGCGCTACTCGCACGCCAGGTGGGTCAGAAGTTCGCCCGCGAAATCTTCTTCCTCGCCAAGGAATACGACGCACAGCGCATGTACGAAATGGGCGCAGTCAACGACGTCGTCCCCCACGCAGAGCTCGAGAACAAGGGCCTGGAATACGCGGCGCACATTGCCCGCCAGTCCCCGCAGGCAATCCGCATGCTCAAGTACGCCTTCAACCTGCCCGACGACGGCATGCTCGGCCAGCAGGTCTTCGCCGGCGAGGCAACCCGCATGGCATACATGACCGACGAGGCCGTGGAAGGTCGCGATGCGTTCTTGCAGAAGCGTGACCCGGACTGGTCCAACTACCCCTACTACTTCTAAGAGACAGCCCTTCTACAGAAGTAGTTTCAGATGCATAGGCTCGGAGCCGGATTCAACCCTGAGAACCTCAGCTAAGAATCCGGCTCCGGCGCATTTGATGCCGCCCCGGCATATGACACCGGCGCATGACAGCACGCAGCCGCTACAAACAGCCGCTAAGGATTTAGCCATGATGAACACCCCCGTACCCGGGCTCGCACCCTCCCCCGCCCCGCAGGAGGCTGCCCTGCACCCGCAGGCGGTACAGGTGCGTGCCGATCAGCCCGCCGACCCTCACGCCATGCTGGGTGCCTTTGAGCAGCTGCTGAGCGGGTACGCGGCAGATGCGGGTGCGGGCGCGGAGCCTATCGCTCTGGTGGTGGGCACCTCCGGATCCACGGGAACCCCCAAACGCACCGCATTGACCGCGCGAGCTCTTGCCGCCAGCGCGGCAGCCACGGAGAACTTCTTCGAGACGAACGCTGATGCGGCATCGCAGTGGCTCCTGGCTCTTCCGGCACACTATATTGCCGGCGCGCAGGTGCTCGCCCGCTCCGTACTCGCCGGTACAGCCCCGGTCATTGCCCGCTCCGTGACCGAGCCCGTGCACTTTAGCCCCGAGGTGTTCCTGCAGGCGGTTGAGCGCATGAGCTCGGCACGCCGGTTTATCTCCCTGGTGCCCACCCAGCTCCATAAGCTGCTCGAAAGCGCGGACGCCGATTCGCACCTGGGCGCTGAAATTCACGAGGCGCTCGGCTCCTTCACTGGAATCCTACTTGGAGGCGCCCCCGCCAGCGCCGACCTGCTCGCCGCCTCCACCGCGCTGGGGCTGAACACGGTGACCACCTACGGCAGCGCCGAAACCGCCGGCGGATGCGTCTACTCCGGCTTCGTACTGCCCGGCGTGCGGGTGGAGCTCGTGCCCGAAGAAGGTATGCCCGCCGTGCCAGATACCGGTGGAAAGCCCGCGCAGGTGGGCCGTATTTGGATCAGCGGCGCGCACCTCGCCAGCGGCTACATTGGCGACGCCGCCCGCACCGCCGAGCACTTCTTCACCGCCGCCGACGGCACCCGCTGGTACCGCACCGACGACTACGGGCTGCTGAGCCCTGTAACGGCTCCCGACAGCAACGAGAACTGTAGCGAGCCGCGCCTGCAAGTGCTCGGTCGTAGCGACGACGTGCTCATCAGCGGAGGCGTAAAAATCTCCGCCCGCGCCGTGGCGGCCGTCCTCGAAGAGCACCCCGCCGTACGCGAAGCCTGCGTAGTCGGCCTACCCGATGCCCGCTGGGGCACCGCCATAGCCGCCGCGGTCACGCTCGTACCTTCTGCCGGTGCCGCGGCTGCGCCTACCGAGAATCGCCTCGCCCTGAACGAAGAACTCTGCGCCCTGCTGCATGCCCACTGCGCCGAAAAGCTCGGCGCCCCCGCCGCACCCAAGCAGCTGAGCATCCTGCCGGATTTCCCGCTCACCAGCACCGGCAAGCCGGACCGCGCAGAAATATACAGTATCCTGGACAGAGACTACCGTCAGGGCTAAAGCAGACTCACCCGTGGGTTTTCACCCCGCACACGCACCCGCCCGCACGCCCTGACCGTCACGCACAAATCCCACGCATCATACGCACTTAGACCCGGAAGGAACCCCCGTGGCAACTGCCGCCCAATGGATTGAAGGCGCTCGCCTGCGCACCCTGCCGCTTGCCGTCGCCCCCATTATTGCCGGCTCAGCTGCCGCCTACGAGGTCAACGAATTCAAGCCGCTCTACGCGTTCTTGGCGTTCCTCGTCGCGTTCTTCCTGCAGGTCGGCGTGAACTACGCCAACGACTACTCCGACGGTATCAAAGGCACCGACGAAGACCGCGTGGGTCCGCTACGCCTCGTCGGTTCCGGCGTGGCAAGCCCCCGCTCCGTCAAGTACGCCGCCTTCGCCTGCTTCGGTCTAGCGATGCTTGCCGGTCTTGCCCTGGTAGCTCTGGCGAACCAGTGGTGGTTCCTGGCGATTGGCGCCTCCAGCGTCTTCGCGGCGTGGGGCTACACCGGCGGCAAGCACCCCTACGGCTACATGGGTCTGGGCGACGTGTTCGTCTTCGTCTACTTTGGTCTGGTTGCGACCCTGGGCACCCTCTACACGCAGGCACACACCCTGACCCTGCTCGGCTGGGTCGGTGCTATCGGTATTGGTCTGATTTCCTGCGCGCTGCTCATGGCGAATAACGTGCGTGACATTCCCACCGACATTGAGGCGGGCAAGCTGACCATGGCGGTGCGCCTGGGCGAACGCTGGTCGCGCATCACCTACATCGTGGAGATGGCGCTGGCACTGGGCCTGGGTGTGCTCCTGCTCGATGAGAACCCCTGGTTCCTGCTGATCTTCCTGCTGGTCGGCCCGACTATCCACTCCTGCGTGACCGTGTGGACGCGCGGCGGCCGCGACCTGATCCCCGTGCTCAAGCAGGCGGGTATTGTGGCGCTCGTGTACTCCGTGATTCTTGCCCTCGCCGTGTGGCTGGGTTCGCTGGACATTATTAGCCACGAGGTTCAGGTGTTCACCGGCTACTAAGCCGAAGTACGAATCTGAGCCGATCTGCGCCGGATTGCCGCGCCGTTACGCCGCTAGCGGGCACCCGGTTCATAGTTCCGCAATAACGCGGCGGTATGTCATAGTAGTGCTTATGATTCGAGCCATGCTAATAATTGGCGGTGCCGCCCTCATCGTGGGGCTGACCCTCTACACCCTCTTGGACGCCGTCCGCACCCCCGCACACGAGGCGCGAACCCTGCCCAAGTGGCTGTGGGTTCTCGTCACCCTGCTCTTCCCCGTGGTGGGCCCGCTCATGTGGCTTATCCTGGGCCGCCCCAAGGCACAGCCAACAGCACAGCCCGCAGCAGGCGCTCCTCGCCCCGGCTTCGGTCAGCGACGCAGCACCCCGGCGCCCTCGGTGTCTTCCCCCGACGACGATGAAGAGTACCTGCGCTGGCTCAAGGCAAAAGCAGAACGCGAACGCCGCAGCCGCGAAGCAGAATCGAACAACAAGCAGGACCCCGAGCCTAAGAATCCTGAGGACGGCACGCCGAATCAGGGTAACGGACAGAACTAGTCAGGACAGCTAGGTTTGCTGCTCGCACCCCCTAAAGGTTTACAGCAAGAGGCTGTGAGCGCATCCGCAACGGATGGGCTCACAGCCTCTTACTATGCTCAAAAACAGCTTTATGAACTAGCTGCCGGACCTTTAGCTACCGGGCAGCTGAATCACTCCGCCGTACAGCGGCGCGGCAGGCTCCGAATACCCCACAAAATGCGGCATCTCATGCTCAAAATCAGTGGTGCTAAACGCCAGAGTCGTAATCGACGCCAGGTTGCACTCACGGGCACGCGGGTCATGCTGCAGCATGCGGCCCTCAACGCCCAGGCGAGTAATCCAAATCGGCAGCTGGTGCGACACAATAATCGCCTCCGCGCCCTCACCGCCGCGCTCGTAGGCGGTACGCGCCGCATCCTGAACAGCCGCAGCCATACGGCGAATCTGATCCAGGTACGACTCACCCCAGGAGGGGCGCGCCGGGTTGTACAGCTTAGTCCAGTGACGCGGGTTCTTCAGCAGCTCCTGCGCGTTCACGTGCAGACCCTCAAAGTAGTTATCCGCCTCAATGACGCGCTCATCCGGCTGCGCGGTCAGACCCAGCAGTTCCTCAACCGGGGCGGCAGACTCACGGGTACGCTGCAACGGCGAACAGACCAGATGCACAAAACGGGCGCCGCGCTCAGCACGAGCCGCGAACTCCTCAGCGCTCAGACGCACCATCTGCTGGCCCTTATCGGACAGACGGTAGCCGGGCAGACGGCCGTACACGATACGCTCGGGGTTGTGCACCTCGCCGTGACGCATGAGGTGAACTTTAATGGTGGAAGTTTCAGTCATAATCTCAGTCTCTCAGATAGCGCGCCGCACCCCAAACAAGTGACCCGCACATACCCTCTACAAATACAAAACCCGGCGTACAAAACCTGGCGTACAAAACCCGGCCCGCAAAAACTGTAGGAACGCAAAAACTGCAGAAACGCAAAAACCCCGCCTCTCCATACGGAAGGCGGGGCAAAAGAAGCCTATTTACTTCTTGTTGCGGCGCTGGTGGCGGGTCTTACGAAGCAGCTTGCGGTGCTTCTTCTTGGACATACGCTTGCGGCGCTTCTTGATAACGGAACCCATAGGATTTCCTCACTTTACTCGTACCCGGCCGAGCCATTCGACTCGGTAGCTACCCGGGGATATTTATACCGGTATAACCGATCCAAAACGCATTTTAGGCACAGAAATATCCTTGCGTTTTAGAGCGCTACCTACCTAGAGTACTAGGTTTACCCCCATTTTCACCATTCGAGAGCGGCTTTTCAGGAGTTTTCCCCTGAATTTCCGCTTTTCCCACGGGTATATCGAGGGTATCTCCGGGTCAAAATGGGGATTCGGCAGCCCTAACGGCGCTTCTTCTTCGACTTCTTCGAGCCCTTAGCGCGGCCATGAGACAATACCGAACCGGAAGAAGCTACAGCACCCTCAGAAGTGCTCTCCTCAGTCTGGAAGTCGGTCTCAACCGGCTCCTCAGCCGATTCCTGCGCGGGGTCCTCAGCGGGTTCTTCAACCGGCTCTTCTACAGAAGCCTTCTCAGCAGAGCTTTCCGCTGCGGATTCTTCCTCCGCTGCCGCGTGCAACGCCTTCAAACGCTCAGCGCGCTCAGCCTCGGCACGAGCCAGCGCCTCCTCGTCAATGACGGGCTGCTCGGGCTGGGGCTCAGGCTTCGTTTCAGCCTTCGCAGCCTGCTCCTTCACAGCTTGCTCCTTCTTAGCGCTCTCCTGGGCTTCATCGTGCTCAGGCTCGTACACGTCCACGCCGAAGAAACGCTTCATCTTCGAGAAGATGCCGCCGCGCTCCTGCACCGGCTCATCATGCGGAAGCTTCTCGTAGGTGTCGTGGATGGTCGCAGCCGCCTCAAGGCGGGTAGGCTCAGCAGGCTGAACGGCGGGCGCCTCCTGGCGCGCAGGGGCAGGGGCACGCAGAACATTCTCAGCCGACTCAGTCTCCGCAGGAGCCGCAGCAGTCACAACAGCCGCAGGACGCACGGTACGGGCAGGCGCAGTCAGCACCTTGCTACGATCCACCGGCTTAATAATGGTCGCACGCACCGGAGAAATAATCTGACCGCTACGACGACGCGGAGCCGCCGTAGAAGCACGCAGAACCTTCGCGGGACCCTCAGCCTCTTCCTGCGCGTACGCGGCAGGGAGGCTCGGCAGCTGACCGCTGGGAGTCTGCGAGGCGGGCGCCTGGGAGGCGGGCGCCTGGACACCAGATACCGGAGCCGCAGAAGCGGCCGGGACGGTGCTACGGCGCGGGGTGCCGAAGCTCAGCGGCACATCCGGGCTCACCGAATGAGCGGCAGGCTGTGCGGTGGCTACGGAAGCCGCAGCAGGTGCGGGCTGAGACGCAGCGGGAATCGTACGTTCTGCCTTGTCAGAAGCAGAAATATCCGCACCAGTTGTAGTATCAGCAGAGGTATCAGTCGGCCCGAAGGAAATCTCAGACCCCGCCTCATCACCGTGGGCAACCTCGGGTTCAGACTGCGCAGACACCTCAGCAGAAACCGGAGCAGGAACCTGAGTCGGCTCATCCGGCGCCGCAACAGGAGCATCCGCGGCAGGAAGTGCCCCCACATCGGCGAAGGACGGGTCATCCTGCATCAAATCATCAAAGTCATCAGCGGCAAACTCATCCACATCAACCGGCGCAAATTCAGAAGCAATCGGCTCACCCGGCAGACCGTTCGCAGAGGTCGCCTCCTGCTCCAAATCAATACCGGCATCGGAATACATGCCGCGCAGCTGACCAATCACCATGGCACGCGCAGTCGCAGCGTCGCCGGCCTTCAGCGCCTCCGCAATAGCGCGGCTCTCAGCACGCAGACGCTCAACAGCGCTACTCCACAGCGGCATACGACCCACCAGAGACAGCATCGACTCAAAGCTCGGCTGACGCACCGACGCGAGCAGACCCACCAGCAACTCATTACCACCGCAACGCATCACCTGGTGGTGGAACGTCAGCAGAAGCTCCAGGAAATCACGAATCGACAGGTCGAAGTCTTCCATCTGCGCCAGGACCTCGTCCATCTCCGCGAAAGATGCCGTCTTCGGGTCAATACGCGCAATCGCCCAGCTCTCCAGCAGAATACGGGTCTGCACCAGGTCACGAGTCGGGTAACGCGAGCTGGACATGTGCAGGCGCAGAGCGGCACTCGCAGCAGCGGCAGGCTCATCGCTCAGGTGCACCAGAATCTCCTTGCCGCGACCGTTGTACAGTTGCACCAGGTCCATATCTTCCAGGGTGCGCAGAGCCTCGCGGGTACGGGAACGACTCACACCAATAGCGCGCGCAATTTCGCTATCGTTGGGCAGGTCCTGACCCAGCTGAATGTTGCCCTCGAACAATTCGTTCTCGAGCCAGCGCAGAATTTTACGATGAATAGCCACGTGAATGCGTCTTTCGGTCAATAAGGTGAGTGAGAGTGTGTGTGCTTTATACAGAGTTATGCCGGAGGTCGAACGGCGTCAGGGCGCGCTTTAGCGGCGGCGACCACGCAGGAAGCCGAAGAGACCACCGCGGTGGTTATCCTTCGCCTCGGCGCTGGTCGTCTCAGCGCTGGGGCGGTACACCGAATCGTAGGCGGGCATGGTCTGATACTCGGGCTCCTCAGAGGAAGCCTCAGACGCGCCTTCAGCCTTGTCAGACTCTTCTACAGCGGCCTTCTCGGTGGCAGATTCTTCAACTGCAGGCTTCTCAGCAACTACGGTTTCTTCAACCGGGGGCTTCTCCTCAGCCTTTTCTGCAAGCTGTTCGTTGACAGTCTTCTCAGCCACCGCGGGCTCCTCGGCAGCAGGAGCTTCGGGGGTCACTGCGATAGGCTGAATCGAACCACCCACAACCGCAGCCGGGTCAATACCGTAAGACACAGTAGCGGCAGGCTGAGGGAATACCACCGGCTTATGCGCTACGACAGGCTTAGCCTCAGTGGTCTTGGTGGTCTCAGCGGGCTTCACCTCAGCAGGTGCCGCAGGGGTAGCGGCCTGAGCGGGGGATGCCGACGCCGCGGGGGTCACCCCAGCGTCGTAACCGTAGGATGCGGGAGTGAAGGGACGCATCGGGGTGCTATCCACTGCCTCTTCCTGCGGGGTAGGCTCAGTAGCTCCTGACTTCTCAGCGACAGCTTCGGAAGCGGCACTCTCAGCAGCCTGCTCCGCCGGGCGCGAGTAGATGCGCGCGCTGGGGGTCAGGTACTGTGCGCGGGCGCGCTGAATGCGAGCCTGTTCAATTTCCTCAGCGGAAGGAGCCTCAACCGAGAGGGATCCAGATGCCTCAGTGGAGGAAACGTCAGCAGAGGGCTTCGCAGTGGCAACCTTCTCGGTAACAACCTTCTCGGACGCCTTATCCGCGCTCTTGTTCTCAGCCGGCGCGGTAGCACCACCGGGTAGTGCCACGGGTACGTGCGCCTCATTGGACTGGCGCGCAATCTGAACGGTCTCGTTAATCCACTCGGTCACGGTGGCGAATACATCCGGGTTCAGGGAGTAGAGGCGACGTTGCCCCTCCACGGTCACGGAGACCACGTCTGCATCGCGAAGTACTTTCAGGTGCTTTGAGATGGTCGGCTGGCTCATGCCCAGCTTTTCGACCACTGCACCCACCGTGTGGGTTTGCTCAGCGAGAATACGCACAATTCGGCGGCGAGTCGGATCCGCGATGACAGAAAAAACATCAGAATGCATATAGCGATTATGACATATAAAGTGACGCCTCAAGCTTAGAATGAGGCTGATACGGAAATTACCTTCAAAAATTCTGAAAGACCGCTGAATGCTACCTCAATATGAAGCACTGAAGGGGGGAAAAGCATGAAGTGCCTATCACATCTAATGAAGATTTCCTGTATCTCATCCTAGGCATATGCGGGCCGACCAACCCCTCAATACTTATATAGCTAATACAGAATATATAGTTTTCGTGGTTCCACCCACAAAACCAGCCACACGTCTCTTCCAAGCTCACATATTTACCTCCAAACCACCAGAGCCTCAACCTCCTCAGCAGGCACCCGGCGCGATACACTAGAAGGCGTCAAAACAGGCACAAATCCGCCGCCCAACACACCAACACCCAGACACCCGCTGAAGGAGGCGCATGGGACGCATACTCCGCCGCACCCGGCGCCGACACCACCACCCCCAGGGCCAGCTCAACCGCCGCTGGGACACCCTCAGCGGCACCACATCCGTGCCTCAAAAGCAGCAGGTTCGCCGAAGCCGCCGCGACCGCCTCGAAGCTGAAAAGCTCAGCATCCTCACCAGCGTGCCCGGCATCGATCTTGACCGTCTGCCTACCCTACGTGACCACGAAGACCCCAAGACTCAGCGCAAACGAACCCCACTAGAGTTCAACCAGAAGACTCTCGAACGCTTCCGCGACTTCATTGATTCCTCAGTTCTGGCGTCTCCCTCACGCACCGCAATCGGTGCCTTCTTTCTAGTCATCATCTTCTTCACCATCATGCTGTCCCTGCCGATTTCTTCGGCAGACGGGCAGCGCGTCGCGCTACACCACGCGGTCTTCACCTCAACCAGCGCGGTCACCGTGACCGGTCTGACCACCGTCTCCACAGCAGATCAGTGGTCAACCTTCGGTCAGGCAATGATTCTTCTCGCCTGCCAGGTGGGTGGCCTGGGCACGCTGACCATCACCTCCCTGCTGGCGCTGGCTATCGGCCGCAAAATGGGTCTGCGCACCAAACTCATCGCCCAGGAAGACCTGAATATTAGCCGACTCGGCGAGGTCGGCGGCATCGTCAAAGCGGTGGCGTACGCGTCTTTCTCCATCGAAGCATTCATTGCAATGCTCCTCACCCCGCGCTTCCTCGCGCTCGGCGAAGCACCACACGAGGCTCTGTGGCACGGCATTTTCTACTCGGTTTCGGCATTCAACAACGCCGGATTCACCCCGCACTCGGACGGCATCGTACCCTACGGCCACGATCTCTTCCTGCTCGTACCCATCTGCATCGCGGTGTTCCTCGGCTCGCTCGGCTTCCCCGTGTTCATTGCGATTCAGCGCAACCCTTTCCGCCCATCGCACTGGCAGCTCACCGCGAAGTTGACCACCGTGACGACCCTGTTTTTCTTTGCTTTTGGCGCGTTCTTCTGGGGTCTCTTCGAGTGGAACAACCCCGCCACCATCGGCGACTACTCCGCAGGCGACAAGGTCCTGAACGCCATCTTTGCCTCCGTCATGATGCGTTCGGGCGGGTTCAACCTGGTTGACATGGACGCCATCACCCCCGTCTCCACGCTGCTGACGGATACGCTCATGTTCATTGGTGGCGGCTCCGGCTCGACCGCAGGCGGCGTGAAGGTCACCACCATCGCCGTGATTGCCCTATCGATTCTTGCCGAGGCGCGAGGTGACCAGAAGGTCGTAGCGTTCAATCGCACCATCCCCGAATCCTCTCTGCGCATTGCCATCTCTGTGATCGTTATGGGTGCTACCGTGGTAGGTGTTGGCACCGCATCGATTCTCATCATTAGCGGCGCAGATCTCAAAGAAGTCATCTTCGAGGTCATCTCTGCCTTCGCGACCTGCGGCCTCTCAAACGGCCTCTCCGCGAGCCTACCTCCGGCAGGCGTGTACGTGCTCAGTGTGCTCATGCTCATTGGTCGTGTGGGTACAACAACCGCCGCAACCGGCCTGGCGATGCGTTCACACCGCCGCCTCTACAAGTTCCCCGAAGAAAGGCCCACCATTGGCTAGTGCACATAACGCCCCCGTCCTCGTCATCGGCCTGGGACGCTTCGGTTCGGCTGTGGCTGCCCAGTTGCGCCTGCAGAATAAAGAGGTTCTCGCCATCGAGAAGGACCCCGAGCTGGTGCAGAAATGGTCCGGCGTGCTGACCCACGTGGTCTCCGCCGATGCGACCGATATCGACACCCTGCATCAGTTGGGTGCGGACGATTTCGGTTCCGCCGTGGTGGGCGTGGGCACCTCCGTGGAGGCGTCCGTGCTGATTACCGCGAACCTCGTAGACATTGGAGTGGAGCGTATCTGGGCGAAGGCCATCACCCCCGCGCACGGCAAGATTCTGGAGCGTATTGGCGCGCACCACGTGGTCTACCCGGAGGCGGACGCTGGCCGCCGCGCCGCGCACCTCGTCTCGGGTCGACTGCTGGACTACATTGAGTTTGATGACGACTTCGCGATTGCGAAGATGCGCCCACCGAAGGAAACCCACGGCTTCACCCTCGCCGAGTCGGATATCCGCTCCAAGTACGGCGTGTCTGTGGTTGGTATTAAGTCCCCCGGTGAGGACTTCACCTACGCGGACGCGACTACCCGCATTCACTCGCGCGACATTCTGATCGTGTCCGGTCAGGTGGATTTGATTGAGCGTTTCGCGGCGCGCCCCTGAGCGCGTTTTTCCTCTAGACATAGAAAAACAGCCTCTTCCCGTTCTGCCGGGAGGAGGCTGTTTTCTGTAGTTTTACCCAGTCAAAGGGATGCTACCGGACGGTATTAGTCCCCACTGATTAGTCCCCGCTGATTAGTCCTCGTCAGCGGTGTACAGCTGGCTCATTTCCGCCGAACGTGCCGCACAGGCGCGCATCGCATCCTCGGTCAGCTGGAAGAGGCCACCGTCCACGAAGGTGTTCAGCGCACGCTCGGTGGTGCCGTTCGGGCTGGTCACGGCGCGGCGCAGGGCGGGCGCATCCGGGTTGGTGTCGAGCAGGAAGCCCGCACCGGCAACGGTTGCGCTGGCAAGCTTGAGGGCGGTGTCTGCGTCCAGGCCGAGCTTCTCACCGGCGGCTGCCATCGCCTCCGCAAGCAGGAACGCGTATGCCGGGCCGGAACCGGAGACGGCGGTGACTGCATCCATCTGGTCTTCGCGTACTTCAACGACCAAGCCGACGGTGCCCAGGACCTCTTCGACGAGCTTCTTCTGCTCGTCCTTCACGGTGTCGGTGGTGGAGATGGCGAGCACGCCCTTGCCCACGGAGGAGGGGGTGTTCGGCATGCAGCGAACAATGGGCTGACCTGCGGGAAGGCACTCGGCGAGGGTTTCGAGGGTCACGCCAGCAGCAACGGACACCACAACAGCGTTCGGGGCAAGGGCGGGTGCGATATCACGGGCGAGCTCGACAATGCCGTAGGGCTTCACGCCGAGCAGCACAACGTCCGCGTGGGCGGTTGCTTTGTGGTTACCGTCAGCTTCGCCGCCGGTGGTGATGATTTCTACCTTGTCGCCGAGGCGCTGGGCGAGGGCGGCGCGAGATTCTTCGCTACGCACGGTGGCGCGAATGTGGGCGGGGTCGTGGCCTGCAGCGAGCAGACCTGCGGCGATGGAGCCGTTCATGGAGCCGGTGCCGAGAAAAGCAATAGTTGCGGTCATCGTTGATCCTTCCTAATGGGGTGCCTGCGCCCTGCGGGTGCGCGGTGCGCTGTGCGCGGCGGGCATGTGGAGGCGTACCCTTCCAGCATAGCGGGTGTGGCTACGGGCATGTGACCTGGCTCTGTTTCTTCCGCGTTTTCTGGGCGGCGGCTTCACTCTGCACGCCCCATGTACCGCGCCCCATGCGCCGGGCTCAGCTTCCCACCCTGCGGCCTGCCCATAAGCCGCCAAAAGTGCAGGCGTAGAATGAAAGCAACTTCAACCGCGGCAGTTTGTGCCGGGCATGAGGCCTTCAACAACACACAGCACGCAACACCCCCCTCTTTCTATGTTTTCTCATACTGGTTCTTCCTCGAATTCTTCCCCGAATAGCCCGCAGAATCCTGCTGGTTCCCGCTCTTTTTTGTTTCGCCTCCTTCTGGTGTTGACCCTTGCCGCGCTGGTCACGGGCGTGTTCAGCGGCCTGGGCGCGATTGTTCTGCATTATGTTCTGGATTTTATGCAGGAGCTAACTTTCGGTCAGGCTGAGGGACATCACCCGATGGTCACTGACGGCGCTGACCCGGCGCGGCGTGCCCTGGTGCTGGCGGCTTTGGGGCCGTTTGTGGCGCTGGTTTGGTATTACCTGCAGTCGGGCGGTCGGCGTGTGGTCGGTGTGAAGTCGCAGATTGCGGGTGCTACTGAGGAGGATCGTGCGCCGTCGCTGTGGCGGCAGATTTCGCATTCGGTGATTCAGATTGTTGCGGTGGGTGCGGGTTCCCCGGTGGGTAAGGAGGTCGCGCCGCGTGAGCTGGGTGCGCTGGCTGCGGGTCGGTGCGCGCGTTTTCTGGAGCGTGTGGGTGGTACCCGCCCGGATGGTTCGCTGCTGCTGGGTGATCGTGAGCGTAGTCTGCTGGTGGCGGCGGGTGCGGCGTCTGGTTTGGCGGCGGTGTATCAGGTGCCGATTGGTGGCGTGGTGTACCTTGTAGAGGCGATGGCTGTTGGTTTGAGCTTGCGGTCGCTGTATGTGGGTGCGGTGACGGTGTGGACGGCGACGGTCACGGCGAATCTGGTGATTGTCAATGAGCCGACGTACCCGGTGCCGCAGCTTCCGTTGGATGCGACGACGCTGACGGTGGCGGCGCTGACGGGTGTGGTGTTGACTCCGTTGGCGTTGGGTTTTAGGGCGTTGTCGCAGCGTGCGGAGAAGTTGAAGGCGAAGGATCGTTCTCTTCTGTGGCGTATTCCTGTGGCGTTTGCGCTGGTCGCGATGGTTTCGCTGTGGCTTCCGGAGATTCTGGGTAATGGTCGTCTGCTGACTCAGCACACGTTTAATGTGTCGTTGGATGCGGCGGCGGGCGGTTTGACCGCGGCGGCGGCGGCGTATGTGTTGGCGTTGTGTGTGGCGAAGGCTGCGGTGGTGGTGGTGAGTCTGCGTTTCGGTTCTTATGGCGGTACGTTGACGCCGGGTTTGGCGTTGGGTGCGGCGGCTGCGTTTTGTGTGGCGGCGCTGGTGCTGTGGGCGTTCCCGGGTTTGGGCGGGGTGCCGGGTGGCGCGTCGATGGTGTTGTATGCGGCGGCGTTGACGGGTACGGCGGCGTTTTTGGGTATTTCGATGAATGCGCCGATGTCTGCGTTGACGTTGTTGATTGGTTTTACGGGTCAAGGTGCGAGTGCGTGGCTGCCGATGGCGGTTGCGGTGGGTACGGCGGTTCTGACCCGCTGGGCGTGGACGCGTGTGTTTAGCGCCAAGAAGTAGGTCCTGACAGGTGGCAGGCGGCCCCGGTTGCGTGTGTGCGTTCGGGGCCGTTCTGCTTTTTTAGACCGAGGTTTTCGATAGGTTAGTGTCTTCACCGTAGGTCTTTATCCCGCAGTGAAGACACTAACCTATCGACGAAAACACTAAGTCATTACCGGTTCCCGCCTACCTGGCGCAGCCGGAGATCCGGTCATAGGTTACAGATTTGTGCCATAGGTTAGTGTCTTTGGTCGTAGTTAAAAACCATGGCAGAAGACGCTAAACCATGGCACAAATTCTGTGGAGATGGCACCTCCGCGGGTGCAGATTTATTTGATGCATAAAACATTGAGGTGTTCGTATGGTGACGTTTAGTCGCTGTTGTACCCAAAAGAATGCAAACGACGGCAAACATGCGGTAGGGTGGTAACTGTAGTGTTCCACAGCGCATTGATGCGCTTGATGGGCGCGCTATGGGGCTGTTTTCTTCCGGCAGTCAATGAGGCCCGTGAATAACGGCCCGACATGCACATATATCACACCATCACCGACGATAGGAGCGTACCTTCTATGGATTCGACCATCTTTAATCGCCGTACCCTGCTGGGCAGCGGCGCACTTGTAGGCCTTGGCGCCTTGCTTGCGGCGTGTGGCCAGCAGGCTAATAACGAGGCGGCAGCCACCGCCTCCGCGGCGCCGAACGAGACTGCTTCAGCATCTGCGGCGGCATCCGATGCCGCTTCTGCATCAGCTACTCCGAGCCCGGTTATTACCCGCGGCTACTCTGGCGGTTCGAAGGCACCCGACGGCGAGTACCGTAAGGCCGACGGCAAAGGCCCTGCGCAGAATGTTCCCAAGCCCCGTAGTGAGCCTGCTCAGTACCCCGAGACCGAAGAAGGGCTCGCCCTCATGATGGATGATTGGGTCATTGCTCATAACTACGGCATCCAAACTGGTAACTGTTCATTCGCATATAAATACGTCACAAAAAATGCTGAAGAGTACAAATTCTACGAGTATTTAGAAGAACTTTATTATCGCGGCGGCTGGGTTGCCGATGGGTTGGATTCTTACCAGTCAGAAAGTTCTTTAATTTACGACAAAGAGAAAAATAATTATCGAATGAAGTACCGCATCGTATGGTCCACCTCTATGTTTGTAGAGCCTAATGGCCATATTGAATTGGAAAGCAATACGGATACTAGCGATGATGTTTTCTACTTCGTTTTTACTTACTCAAATGGATACTGGAAGATTGATGGCACTATAACTGATGACAAATCAAAGGATCAATAATGCAATATTTCAAAAAAGTATCTACCTTGCTGATTATACCTTTGACCCTGACCATTTCCACCCTATCTACCCCAGATTCACAAGCAAATGAGTGCACCTCGAGAAATGCAAGCGGTCATTGTATTAGCTTTACAAAGAATAAACCAGCCGAAAGAACACAACGTGTTGGAAAATCTTCATCTACCAACCAAGCCAAAAACGTAGATATAGATTCAACATCTACAGTTTCTGCCGAGGAAATTCTACAAAAGTGGCATGAAGAACATCCGCCACAACTCGATGGAGCAAAGCAACCATATCATGCAAGTAGCGCCAAAGCCCGAAAAGCTGGAGATGCAGAATGTTACACGGAAGGAGACCGACGTCCTGGCCATTACGTTATAGGGTCTCTACCTCAGGGAGATAACGCCAACAAAATCCCCAACCACGTTGGAGGCCGCTACTGCGTACCCGACGACACCAAAACCTTCACCTCTAATGACCCGGCACAGCCCAAGGGTCCCACTATTGAAGAAATGCTCCAAGAAGTTGAGGACCAATTCGCTAACACCAACATCCAGGCCCCCG
>ERZ1674046.33-NODE-33-length-34439-cov-17.380671_pt1 | contig 34439 bp, 31 predicted proteins | sample MGYA00581130_ERZ1674046 | MGnify/ENA primary metagenome ERZ1674046 (study PRJEB41354, sample SAMEA4873345) | human saliva metagenome | biome: human-associated habitat [ENVO:00009003]; feature: mouth environment [ENVO:08000002]; material: saliva material...
TTGTTGTTAGTGCGTGCGGTGTTGCTCATCGGATATCACGTCCTGAAATGTCGAGGAAGACATCCTCAAGAGTCTTCGGTTCCATGGTGAGAGAAATCGGCATGAGGTAACGCTCGGCGAGTGCCGAGGTGAACGCCGCCAGATGCTCGGGGCGTAGCGCGCCGACCAGCTCATACGCGCCGGGCACGGAGGGTGCGCCGTCACGAGCCGGGGTGTAGGGCACCTTCTCGATGAGCTCCACACCGGCACGCAGATGCGCGGGTAGCAGCTGCTCGCGGGTGGGGGTGGGTGCATCCAGTGTGTACTGCAGGCGGTTTGTGCCGTCGCTGGCGATGAGCTCGGAGACGGTACCTTCCTGAACTGTGGTGCCGTTTTCAATGATGTAGACGTAGTCGGCGAGCTTCTGCGCGTCATCAATCAGGTGCGTGGTGAGCACGATTGCGGTGCCGAGCTCACGCTGTTCACGAATGATATCGAAGACGACGTTGCGGGATTGCGGATCCAGGCCCGCGGAGGGCTCGTCGAGGAAGAGCACGTCCGGGCGGCCGATGAGGGCGGCGGCGAGGGAGACGCGCTGCTTCTGACCACCCGAGAGGCGGCGAATCGTGGTGCCGTTGAAGGCATCAATACCGAGGCGTTCTGCGAGCTCGTCGACCGGATACGGGTCGGTGTACATGGTCGAGATGTGCTCGAGTAGCGGGATGGGGTGCATGGCGTTGGGCAGGCCGCCGTCCTGGAGCATAATGCCGACCTTGGCGCGTAGCTCCGGGTCTGCCTGCAGCGGGTTTTCGCCGAGGAGGCGCACGGTACCGCGGGTTGGCTTGAGCAGGCCCTGAGCGCAGGCGAGGGTCGTGGTTTTGCCAGCGCCATTAGCACCGAGCAGGACGACCACTTCACCGGGGAAGACGCGCAGGTTGACCTTGTTGACGGCGCGGTAGAGCCCGCTGGCGGTGAGCCGTTCGGGGTATTTGGTGCGGAAGGCGCGTGAGGGCTTGAACTCTTTGATGAGGTCTTTAATGCTGAGCGCCGGTTCTTCGGCGATGATGCGTCGTCGTGCGGTGGGGGAGGCGCTGGGCTCCGTGTGGTGCTCAGCGTGTGCCGTTGACACGGCGGATGCACGCCCCGGGTGGTCCTGCTGGCCCGCGGTGGTGGTCTCCATAGACAGTCACTTTCGAGTTTTTCGATGAATGAGCGTGTGTGCACCTTTCATCTTATGCCCTAACTCACGTTTAAGGCACACCCGTTACGACTCAAATGTTCACCTTCAGGTTGAAAAGTTATCAAGTAGGGGTACCTAACTAGCCAAATAAAAAGTAATTAGGACATACTTTATTTGTGTATTCCGTGAACAAGAGCTCTCAGCGCGCCTCAATGAACGAGACGCAGACCCGAAACGGCACCCGAACTGCCGCCTCGGGCTCTACTGGTGCTTCCAGTACCAAGTCCTCCGCGGCACGCACATCCAAGCGCAAAGCCGAGGCAGAAGAACGCACCAGGGACCGCGTTCTCCGTGAAGTTCTCAACAATGGCCCCGTATCCGCAGCAACCCTCGGTGAGCTCCTCAGCCTCACCCCCGCAGCGGTACGCCGCCACCTCGACGCCCTCGAATCCAACAACATGATTGAGGTCGCGCCCATCAAGAAGCACGGCGCCGGAGCCGGACGACCCGCCCGCCGCTACGTAATCGCCCCCCAGGGCCACGAACGCCTCGGCAACGACTACCTCATCATCGCCCGCGACGCCCTGCAAATGCTCCGCGACACGGTCGGCCAGGAAGCCCTCGAAGCTTTCGCCTCCGCCCGAGCCGCAGAAATGGAAGCCCGCTACCGACCCGTCGTAGAAGCCGCCGGAGACGACGTAGCAGCCCGAGCGCAGGCGCTCGCAGAAGCAATGAGTAAGGACGGTTTTGTAGCGACCGCTCAGGTCACCGCGCCTCCTGCAGGACGAACTGTTCCCGAGCATTTCCTTGCGAGCATTCAGCTGTGCCAGGGCCACTGCCCGGTACGCGACCTCGCCGGCGACTTCCAGGTGTTCTGTGAACAGGAAACCGGGATTATTTCCGACCTGCTCGGCGTTGATGTGCGTAGGCTCTCGACCATGGCTTCGGGTGCTCACGTGTGTACCACGCATGTGCCCCTGAACCGCGTCACCGCCGAGAGCGAGAAGAACGCTGAGGACTCCGCAGAGAAACCTTCCGCGTAAGGCTTACCGCAGTACCCAGCGGCGCACCCCGATGAACCCCAAAGGGTTGCGACCCGCACGCTGAAACCCGCCTACACCACGCACCGCTACGCGTCGTGTTTGAGCGCGGCATCAGCCCCCTAAACTACCGCGCCTGCAACCGGCAGGTGACGGAGAGAAATGTAATAACCATCGAAGAAAGGCCGTAATGACTGAGAAAGTTGGGCAGAACGCCAACGACACCGTCATTTCAGAGATCCTGGAGATGAACCCCGAACTCGAGGGCATTGGCAACTACGAGTACGGTTGGGCAGACTCCGACGAAGCAGGCCAGGTAGCAAAGCGCGGCCTGGATGAGGACGTCGTGCGCGACATCTCTGCGAAGAAGAACGAACCCCAGTGGATGCTGGACATGCGTCTGAAGGCGCTGAAGTTCTTCGAGCGTAAGCCCATGCCCACCTGGGGTGCGGATCTTTCCGAAATTGACTTCGACAACATCAAGTACTTCGTGCGTTCGACCGAGGGTCAGGCGGCTTCTTGGGAGGAACTGCCCGAGGACATCCGCACCACCTACGAGCGTCTGGGCATTCCCGAGGCGGAGCGTAACTCCCTCGTCGCGGGTGTGGCTGCACAGTACGAGTCTGAGGTCGTGTACCACCAGATCCGTGAGGACCTGGAGCAGCAGGGCGTGATCTTCGTCGACACCGACACCGGTCTGCGCGAATACCCCGAACTGTTCAAGGAATACTTCGGCTCCATCATCCCGATTGGTGACAACAAGTTCTCCGCGCTGAACACCGCCGTATGGTCCGGTGGCTCCTTCGTGTACGTTCCCCCGGGAGTCCACGTGGAGATCCCGCTGCAGGCGTACTTCCGCATTAACACCGAGAACATGGGCCAGTTCGAACGCACCCTGATCATCGCGGACGAAGGCTCCTACGTTCACTACATTGAGGGCTGCACCGCCCCCATCTACAAGTCCGACTCCCTGCACTCCGCAGTGGTTGAGATTGTGCTGAAGAAGAACGCACGCGTTCGCTACACCACCATCCAGAACTGGTCGAACAACGTCTACAACCTGGTGACCAAGCGTGCGGTTGCGCACGAGGGTGCCACCATGGAATGGGTGGACGGCAACATCGGTTCGAAGGTCACCCAGAAGTACCCGGCTGTTTACATGGTCGGCGAGCACGCTAAGGGTGAGACCCTGTCCATCGCATTCGCGGGTGAGGGTCAGCACCAGGACACCGGCTCGAAGATGGTTCACATTGCACCGAACACCTCCTCGACCATTGTGTCCAAGTCCGTGGCACGTAACGGTGGCCGTAGCGCATACCGCGGCCTGGTTCAGGTTCGTGAGGGTGCTAAGCACTCCAAGTCCTCCGTGGTCTGTGACGCACTGCTGGTGGACACCATCTCCCGCTCCGACACCTACCCCTACGTGGATGTGCGCGAGGACGATGTGACCATGGGTCACGAGGCGACCGTTTCCCGCGTCTCCGAGGACCAGCTGTTCTACCTGATGCAGCGCGGCCTGAGCGAAGAAGAAGCAATGGCGATGATCGTCCGCGGCTTCGTTGAGCCTATCGCCCGCGAGCTGCCGATGGAGTACGCACTCGAACTGAACCGCCTGATCGAACTTCAGATGGAAGGATCTGTGGGCTAATGCCGACCAACGAAGAAACCCTGGGTTACCACTCCCCGATCATCCCCGGCATGGACCAGGAGGGCGAGAAGCTCGCCACCGAGTTCGCCCACGATGACACCCTGATGCGCGCCACCGAGGCACACCACCAGGGCTCCAACCCGAACAACATCCAGAAGGTACTCGAAGCATCCCGTGCAGAGCGTAAGACCTCCTACAACGTGGAGGACTTCGCACCCCTGACCGGTCGTGAAGAGGACTGGCGCTTCACCCCGCTGAAGCGTCTGGGCGGCCTGCACCTGGAGAAGCTGACCGGCACCGCACCGGCACCGCAGATCACTGCACCCGAGCAGGTTCAGGTTGAGACCGTCTCCCGCGAGGATGCACGCATCGGCTCCGCGGGTATCCCTGAGGACCGCGTGGCAGCGAACGCGTGGTCCAGCTTCACCGAAGCAACCGTGGTGACCATCCCCGCCGAAGCTGAACTGGCTGAGCACGTGGAAATCGACATCACCGGCACCGGCAACGAGGCTGCCGCACAGCACATCGTGATTGAGGCTAAGCCCTTCTCGAAGGCTGTCGTGGTTCTGCGCCACACCGGCTCCACCGTCCTGGCACAGAACGTTGAGTTCGTGGTGAACGACGAGGCTGAGCTGAACGTTGTTTCCGTGCAACAGTGGGCTGACGACGCGATTCACACCTCCGCACACTACGCTAAGCTGGGCCGCAACGCACGCTTCAAGCACGTTGTGGTGTCCCTCGGCGGCGACCTGGTGCGCGTGACCCCCTCCACCAAGTTCACCGCTCCCGGCGCTGAGACTGAAATGTACGGCCTGTACTTCGTAGACGCAGGTCAGCACATTGAGTCCCGCCTGTTCGTGGACCACTCCGTACCCAACTGCAAGTCCCGCGTGACCTACAAGGGCGCGCTGCAGGGCAAGGGTGCGCACTCCGTATGGGTTGGTGACGTTCTGATTGGTAAGGATGCAGAAGGCACTGACACCTACGAGCTGAACCGTAACCTGCTGCTGGAAGTTGGCCCCCGCGCCGACTCCGTGCCGAACCTGGAGATTGAGACCGGCCTGATTGAGGGCGCCGGCCACGCATCCACCACCGGCCAGCTCGATGAGCAGCACCTGTGGTACCTGCAGGCTCGCGGTATTCCGGAGGCTGAGGCACGCCGTCTGGTCGTGCGCGGCTTCCTGAATGAGATCATTCAGCAGATTCGTGTTCCCGAACTTGAAGAGCAGCTCACCGAGGCCCTTGAGGCAGAGCTCGCCCTCAGCAACAACTAAGCTTTACCAGGAGAAATCAATGTCTACTCTTGAAATCAAGGACCTTCACGTCTCGGTTATCCTCGACGACGAAACCACCAAGCCCATCCTGAAGGGCGTTAACCTGACCATCAACTCGGGCGAGATTCACGCAATCATGGGCCCGAACGGTTCCGGTAAGTCCACTCTGGCTTCCACCATTGCTGGCCACCCCAAGTACCAGGTTGATTCCGGTCAGATCCTGCTCGATGGTGAGGACATCACCGAGATGAGCGTGGACGAGCGTGCACGCGCGGGCCTGTTCCTGGCTATGCAGTACCCGGTTGAGATCCCCGGCGTGACCATGTCTAACTTCCTGCGTTCCGCTAAGACCGCTGTGGACGGCAAGGCTCCCTCCCTGCGTACCTGGACTAAGGACGTTAAGGAAGCCATGAAGAACCTGGAGATTGACCCCGCGTTCATCGCACGTAACGTGAACGAGGGCTTCTCCGGTGGTGAGAAGAAGCGCCACGAGATCCTTCAGCTGGAGCTGCTCAAGCCCAAGTTCGGCATCCTGGACGAGACCGACTCCGGTCTGGACGTTGACGCACTGAAGATCGTGTCTGAGGGCGTTAACCGTGCGCACGACGAGAACGACATGGGCGTCATGCTGATTACCCACTACACCCGCATCCTGCGCTACATCAAGCCGCAGTTCGTGCACGTGTTCGTGGACGGCAAGATGGTTGACCAGGGCGGCCCCGAGCTGGCTGACCGCCTGGAAGAAGAGGGCTACGTAGCTTACGTAGGTAAGAAGTAAGCTTCTTCCCTGACCGGATTCTGACAGAAAGATAGAACTATGACTGAGACTGTGCAGGGTCGTGTTCCTCAGGAAGAGATTGAGGAAGCCCTCAAGGAGGTCATTGACCCGGAGCTCGGCGTCAATATTGTTGACCTCGGTCTGCTCTACGGTCTGCGCTGGGATGAGGATGGAACCCTCATTCTGGACCTGACTCTGACCACTGCGGCGTGCCCGCTGCAGGAGGTTATTGAGGAGCAGGTTCAGAGCAACCTGGATAACCTGGTTGATTCTTGGCGTGTGAACTGGGTTTGGATGCCGCCGTGGGGCCCGGAGCGTATTACTGAGGACGGCCGCGATATGATGCGCGCGCTGGGCTTCAACATCTAAGCTCCTGACTCGCAGATAAGGTACCCGCCCGGTGCCGAAGGTGTATGCCTTCGGCACCGGGCGGGTATTTTTGTGCGATATCAGATATGTGAGCAGTGGATGCTTGTTCTGAGCAACGCCAATTTTTGCCACTTTGACAATGGGGGGGGCAAGTATATTTCCTTGTGAATCATACACTCACATCATATTAGGCTCCTTATGCAATGGCTGCTTGAGGATGCCGAAAGGAAATCATGGCACAAAAGATTATTGCCGCTGACGGTTCTGTCTACGTTAAGAAGAAGCCTTTCTACCTCCGTTGGTGGTTTATCACTCTCGTTATTCTTGTTCTTCTTGGCGGTTGCGCTTCGATGATGGGCGGCGGCTCCAGCAAGTCTACGAGTGCGAGCGCTTCTTCATCTTCTGCAGCTGTTGATTCTTCTGCTGTTGCTGAAGCTTCTCAGGAATCTAACGGTGATTCTTCCTCTGCGGCTACGAGCGAGTCCAACTCAAAGCAGAACGATAACAGCGTTCCCAGCGAATATAAGTCTGCTTTGAAGAAGGCAGAGTCTTATTCTCGCACCATGCACATGTCCAAGCAGGGTATCTACAACCAGCTCACCAGTGAATTTGAAAAGTTCACTCCTGAAGCAGCTCAGTACGCTGTAGACAATATGAAGGCTGACTGGAATGCGAATGCCCTCGAGAAGGCAAAGAGCTACCAGAAGACCATGAACATGTCTCCTGAAGCAATCCGTTCTCAGCTGACTTCTTCTTTTGAAGGTTTCACCGAGGAAGAGGCTAGTCACGCTGTCTCTCGCCTGGACTAATTCAATAGATGATTCATAGAAGCCGCCCGGCATGGAACACATTCCATACCGGGCGGCTTCTATATGGTCAGCTTTGAACCTAATCGTTCAGGTGCAGCAGCTTCAGCGAGTGCTCATACTTGATCATGAGGCAGGTACGAGTCGGTTCCTCCAGAAGCGCCAAACGCTGCGGGTCAGTATTATCCGCAATATCGGCAAGCTTCACCAGACGAGCCAAATCATTCACACGCACCCGGCTCAGATACGACTCACGCGACTCACCCGGGCGGCGGGTCAAGGCATCAATCGCATCCACAATACGCGCCGAGAAGTGACGCGCCAAGAAAGCGAGAGAAACGCCGGTATCCTCCACCGTGTCATGCAGCAACGCCACAATCTGCGCTTCAGCCTTCAGCTCCTCCAAAGAGATATCAGGGTGAGTTGCGGCAGCCAACTCACACGCAAGCTTACGTACCCCAAGAGCCACACGGCGAGGGTGGGAGATATAGGGCCAGCCGTTACGGTCAGTCTGCCCCTCATGCGCCTTATCAGCGATGCTGTCTGCCAGGCGAACCATCTCTTTGTAGTAGTTATTCGACATGAGAACCTCCGTTGGTTTGAACTCCTGCGAGTTGATGGTCCCAGCGACGTTTTCCGCACCAACGCGGCACGGGTGGTAGCTGGTACCAACACTTTACTCCAGCAGCTACGCGGCGGCGGCAGAACTCGCCCGAGACGCCCCTAATACGTCAAATATGACGCGCAGAAGAAGAAAATAGGGTGCTTTATGGCTGTAAATCATGAACTTGGTGCCTGTTCTACCCGAGTTCTGGCAGCGGATACCGACCCGCAGGAGGCGCCCACCACCTCCGCGAAAGTGTCCGCCGCACCCTTTGGCGCCGCCCAGCGTAACCCGCCCAAAATCTCATATGGTGGCAAAAAATTTCTTAACTTTTTCTGGCGAAAACAGGTGCACAAACCGCCCAACACAAAGGCAGTTTAAGCGTGTTTAGCACACACCGATACACACTCATCAAACGAAAAAAATGCTCGCTCTCCGCGCCCTGATAAAACATCCAAAAACCCGTATTTTTGTGCGAAAATACGCGATAAACTGGGGGCAACCAAACATCGGAGAACACCATGGCAGAGCTCTACGAGCGCTTCGTCGCTTTGTATCCCTACCCACACGAGCGAATCCGCCACGGCGCCCCACGAGCCGAACTTAACCGGCGATACCTCGAACACCTCTACGAGGGCAAGAACCGGGGAACAACCCCCATCGTGGTTGCCCTCGACCCGACCCTGCTCGGGACCATTGAGAATAACGTCTCCCTGCGTACCTCAACCCCAGTGCAGGACATCACCGCCGACACCGTCAAACGGTACGCACACGACCTCATCACCGACCAGCATCGTTACCTGGATCAAGTCGGTGTAGAAGTCGCCGCGCACGAGGCGTTCCGGCACCTGAACGAGAGCACCTACCTGCAGACCTACCGCCGCCTCATGGAAAACGGCGAACTCGGCGAAGACGATATTGGTACGCCCCTGAAAGCGGAGTACCCCTTCGAACTGACCGCCGGCATCATCAATGAGAAGGTCAAAGCTACCGACATTGACAGCGCCGCGGAACTGCTCATCATGGACCTGCCGCTGCGGGATGTATCCGGGGTATTTGCCTACCTGCCCTTTGGCGGGTGGGATTCCAGCCCCAGCCCCGAGGCGATGCTGTCCATTGCCCGCTACTGGTTTGAACGTGACGACGCCTACCCGGCTGTTATTGCCTCGGACTTTATCGAGTTCTACACGCCGGTACCGGTCACGACCCGCCGCGACGCCGAAATCCTGGCGGTCGAGCACACGATGGTTTCCTCGGCGATGCCGGTGCGTGTCTACCGCGGCTTCGACAAGCTTGTGGAGGCACTCTACGGTCAGCACGACTGGTACCTGTGGTGGGAGCAGCTCCCGGCGGTGCTCCTCATTGAAACGCCCTAAACCAGCCTAAGCTAGGCGAGTAAAGCGAAGGGGCGGGATGAACCTACATGGTTCGTCCCGCCCCTCTCACGTGTCTGCGCTATTTCAGTTCGTCCACGTGCCGCGCCCGCAAAGCACGAGCGGTCGCCGTTGCGTAATCAACCGCCTGCACCACCCACGGAATCAGCAGCCGCCAATACATGCGCTTGGGCAGGTTACGCGCCACCGCCGCCCTGCGCAACGCACCCCAACGGTCCATGAGCGCCGGAATCGACCGGACCATCAACGCAATCAGCAGACCCAGACGCTCTGGGGAAAGACCCACGAAACGCAGCGGCGAACACAGCCTCACAAAGCCGTCAATCAGAACCGGCAGGGGAGTGCTCACCAGCAGAGTACGGGACGCATAAAAAGCCGTCAGCATAGTCGCGATAGCATCCGCGCCGGAGGCGTACTGACCCGTAAACACGTAATAGGCGACCATGATCAGTAGCAGCAGAGACAGCGTGCGAACCACCAGCCACAACTGGGAGGCGGGCACGCCAGCCCACAACGCGCAGAACGTGGAAGCAACCAGCGCAACCAGCGCCACCTGCCAGCCGGTCACCGCCAACAGCAGAAACAGCCCAAAGAAGAGCGCGCCCTTGAGCCACAGCGGCACCCGATGCACCGGCGTGTTCAACGGCTGGTAGAAACCCACCAGCAGGGTACCCGGGTTAAAATCCGAACCCTGGGAGGCGGGGCGCGGATTCACGCGCGGCGTGTTAGCGCCCATGCGCGCCTCCTGCCGCGTCCGTGCTGTCGTCTGCATCTTCGGTATTGACACTCTCGTTCGGGAACCCTTCGGCACACCACGTGCGGTACTGCTGCACCAGATGCCCCGCATCCCCCTGAGCGAGTAAACGCCCATCGTGAATAATGACGGCTTCATCGCAGGACGCCGCCAAATCCAGGTCGTGCGTGCTGAGCACCAGCATCTGATCCAGCGACTCCAAGTGCTTGAGCAGCCGCGCGCGATTGCGCAAATCCAGCAGGGTGGTCGGCTCATCCAGAAGAAGAATCTGCGGGCGCGCCGCCAGCACACTGGTGAGAGCGACCAGCTGCTTTTCGCCTCCTGAGAGGGTGAAAACGCTCTGGTTTTCAAGGTGTTCGAGGCCGCGCTCGCGGAGCAGTTCACGAATCCGTTCGCGGCGCTGCTCACCGCTGAGGGCGCTTCCCTCAACGGCGGCGGCACGGCGCAGACTCAGGTCAATATCTTCGGCAACGGTCGGCATAATCAGCTGCGCCTCCGGTTGGGCGAAGAGCATGCCCACACCCTCAAAAGCGCCCTGTGAACCAGCGCGAGAACTCGCACCCTTCGAGTCGCGGCTCGGTGCCTCCATGGTGTCGACACCGTTCACGCGCACAATACCTTCATCCGGGTGGGTGAGCCCATTGAAAAGCCCCAGTAGGGTGGACTTGCCGCTACCGTTCAGACCCAGCACCGCGGTGCGCTTCGCCGTGAACTGCAGGCTCACATCCTTGAGGATACGGCGATGCCCGCCTTCGGGCAGCTCGGTGAAAACACTCACCGATTCAAGCTCAAGGGCGGGCATGCTGGTAGAGGCGCTCACCGCCTGCTCGCCTTGCACCTGCTGCGGTGCAGGCTGGCGCGTGGAGCGGCGAAAAAACATAGCTATCCTCTCGTGTGGCACATCGTGTGCCTTTAACGCTGGGCAGAAGCCAGGGACGGGAAGGCGCGGCGTACCGACAGACCAACCAGAACCGCGATCGTGGACTTCACCAGATCCCAGGGAACGAATACCATTGCCGCGCTGAACGCGGCGTCAAAAGTCATGTGGGCGTTCACCATCATACCGGCGATACCGCAGGCGGTCAGAACCACAAAACCGCAGAAGTTCGCGACCAGAGCCATGAGGAAGGTCGCACCAACCGAACGGGTGTTGCGGGTGAACAGGTAGGCGAGGGTACCGGCAATAGCGGCGAAGGGCAGGAAGCCGAGCAGGTAGCCGGCACTCGGGGAGGCGAGCGTACCCAAACCGGCGCCACCCTTAGCGAAGATGGGCAGGCCAGCGAAACCAACCAGCAGGTACAGCGCCACGGAGGCGGTGGCACGCTTGCCGCCGAGCACCTGAGCGGTGATGTAAATGCCGAGGGTCTGGAAGGTGAAGGGAACCGCAACGCCGCCCAAGCTGACGGCGGGCATGATGGCGAGCGCGGCGATGAAACCCGCGAACACTGCGATGAGGGAGAGATCGGTGGCGAGGGAGGTCTTTGCCGCTACGTTACGGCGCGGTGCCTGAGCTGCCTGGGGTGCCTGAGCTGATTCGCGCACGGAATCGGTCATTGGGGTGGTACTCCTTTGATACGTATTGCTCTGCAGATTTTTCTACAGAGTTGAGGGTAGCGGTGGTTGACTGCTTGTCACAACCCAATTTTTGAACAATGTTCTACGAATAGTGTTCGGTATGTATCGTACACCGCACACCATGAAAACAAAAGGTGCCCCACATGCGCACTCGGCACGCCTGCACTAAAATTGATGAGGTGCTCTGCGTGCTCGCCGCTTCTAACCCGGCAAATCCCGCCTACCGAGCACTATCAACCCACACACCAGACCGCCATCCGGAAAGGCACCCATGATTGCTGTACAGAACCTCGAATTGCGTGCAGGCGCGCGCCTGCTCATGGAAGAGGTCACCTTCCGCATCGATAAGGGCGACAAGATTGGTCTGGTGGGCCGCAACGGTGCCGGCAAGACCACTATGACTAAGGTGCTTGCCGGTCTGACCCTGCCCGCTGACGGCACGGTCACCCGCAGTGGCACCATCGGCTACCTTCCGCAGGACCCGAAGGTGGACGACATGAGCCAGCTGGCGCGTGACCGCATCCTCTCGGCGCGTGGCCTGGACGGTGTGGCGCGCAAGATGCGTCAGGCGCAGAACGATATGGCTAGTGAGGACCCGGCGGTGCGCGCTAAGGGTATGCGCCGCTACGACCGTCTTGAGGCTGAGTTTATTGCCGGTGGCGGCTACGCGGCTGAGTCGGAGGCGGCGGTCATCACCTCCAACCTGGACTTGCCGGAGCGTGTGCTCGCCCAGCCGCTGTCTACTCTGTCGGGTGGTCAGCGTCGCCGTGTGGAGCTGGCGCGTATTCTCTTCTCCAATGCGGACACCATGCTGCTGGATGAGCCGACCAACCACCTGGATGCTGACTCCATTATGTGGCTGCGTGACTTCTTGAAGAACTTCTCGGGCGGCCTGATGGTCATTAGCCACGATGTTGACCTGATGGAGCTGGTCGTCAACCGCGTCTTCTACCTGGACGCGAACCGCTGCGTGATTGACCAGTACAACATGGGCTGGAAGAACTACCTGACTCAGCGTGAGCAGGATGAGCACCGCCGCAAGCGTGAGCGTGCGAATGCGCAGAAGAAGGCGAATGCTCTGATGGAGCAGGCGAATAAGATGCGCGCGAAGGCGACGAAGGCTGTTGCTGCTCAGCAGATGATTAAGCGTGCTGAGAAGCTTCTGCGCGGCCTGGAGGAGGAGCGTCAGAGCGATAAGGTTGCGGCGATTCGCTTCCCGGATCCGGCGCCGTGCGGTAAGACTCCGCTCTCTGCCCAGGGCCTGTCGAAGTCCTATGGCTCTCTGGAGATTTTCACGGACGTTGATTTGGCGATTGACCGCGGTTCGCGCGTGGTGGTGCTGGGTCTGAACGGTGCCGGTAAGACCACTCTGCTGCGCATGCTGGCTGGTTCCACCAAGCCTGATACGGGCGAGGTCGTGTACGGTCACGGCGCGAAGCTGGGCTATTTTGCGCAGGAACACGAAATTCTTGATGGTGACCGCACTGTCTTTGAGAACATGAAGTCTGCTGCCCCGGATCTGGATGACACCCGTGTGCGCACGATTCTGGGTTCGTTCCTGTTCTCCGGTGATGACGTAGATAAGCCTGCTGGTGTGCTTTCCGGTGGTGAGAAGACCCGCCTGTCCCTGGCGACCCTGGTGGCGTCGAGTGCGAATGTGCTGCTGCTCGATGAGCCGACCAACAACCTGGACCCCGCCTCGCGTGAGGAGATTCTGAATGCGTTGAAGGCGTACCAGGGTGCTATCGTGATGGTTTCTCACGATGAGGGTGCCGTGGAGGCGCTCGACCCCGAGCGTGTGCTGCTTCTGCCGGATGCGGTGGAGGATTTGTGGTCGAAGGATTACCAGGATCTGATTTCACTGGCGTAAGCAATATCCGCTGAACATCAAAGCCGACATAAAAGTACGGGGGAGGCCCCGGTACCGTGTGGTGCCGGGGCCTCTTTGCGTGTATTCCGCGGTGTTTTATTGTCCGGGGCGTATTGTTTGTGGCGTATTGGCCGGGGTGTATTGTCCAGGGCGTATTTTTTGTGTTCTGAAAATGTGTTGCGGAGATATTGTTCGGTATTTTTCTCGCGAATAGTGCGGAAAAATGTGACATGACCCGTGGGGTTGTATTGTTTTCTGAGCGTGTGTGCTGTTATTGCGTTCCTGTGCATGGGAACTGTGGGTTCTGACACACCAAACTCGCGGCGTATTTGACGGGAAATAATGTTGCCTTGTGGGTTTGTCCGAGGGAAAGAAAAGCTCTCAGGCGATATTTCAGGGGGTCTGTGTGGGCTTTTTGAATTTTTCATGTGTCTCTACATACATTGTGGGAAAAATGGTAGAAACACAACATGCGTGAGGCGTAGACTTGTAACTGTTCCCGCCACTGCGAGGACGCAAACGCGAAACATTAGGGCTCACTACCGATGGTGAGCTAGCGCGGGGGAGAAGAGATTCCCGCCCGCTCACGAAGGAGAACTGCCAATGCACAACACTGAGTTCGAGAAGTACCCCACCTCCGGTGAAGAGAACGTTGAGGTTGACGTCTTCTGGCCCATCCAGGACGCTTAACCTCTCACCCCGATAGGTCGGGATAAGGATTAGAAAAGCGCCCCGTCACTTCCGTAGGGAAGTGACGGGGCGCTTTGCTGTCCTCAGTGAGAATTTAGTTATGCGGCGTGAATACCCAGTCCGAACATTTGCAGAGGGTATTCGGTAAAGCCCATCATGGCTGCCGCGTACCAGGCGACGTACCCGGTCAGTGCTAGAACGAGTGCCTTCTCGCGTACACTGCCAGCATCACCCAGGATTGGCAGTGCCATGTAGCCGCTCTTTTTCCATAGGGGGGAAGCCACTAGGGGTTTGATAACAATAGGGTAGAGAGGCAGTAGTCCGCGGGTTGTCAGCAGGTCGCCAATCAGGTGAATGGTGGCGCCGACCGAAATAGCCCAGGGGAGCAGTGCCAGCGAATCAGTCGTGTAGGCGGCGTACCCGAGGGCGACGGCACCGATCCATCCGCCCGGTGCGCCGAGTACGCGCAATGCCAGGCCGCCCGAGAATGCGGCAAGAAGCAGTGAAGCCCAGGGGATTCCGTTGTAGCTCAGGTTGGCGCTGAAATAGGCAATTGCCCAGAAAGCTACCAGACCCAAAAGGGAGTGCGTTCCCTTGCGGTGTCCGCCGCTGACCGCCCCGACAATGCGTGCTACCCAGCGTGAAATGGGCGGGATGGAGTTGGCGATACTGCCGTTGTGGTGGTCAATATCCGGCAGCATGCCCGCACCGGCGCACGCCAGGGTGGTCACGATGAGGGTGGGGGTATCGGGAACCTGCACCACTCCCGTCTCGACGAGCACTAGCCAGCCAGCTGCGGCGCTGACGGTGTGCGAATAGCCCATCATGGGGAGGTGCCTCCTTGAATGTAATTGCCCTGCGAGTGTGGTTGCCTTACGAGTGTGACTACCCAGTGCGCCGGGATGTTCACTCGAACTAATTAGAACAAATATAGCATATATCGAAATTACTTTCGATAGGGCTGATAGGGTGGGTTATCCCTCAAGCGGAGCCACCTCAACCGGCATCACCTCTCAAGTGGCACTACCCTTCAAAGGGCAGAGTCTGCTTCCAGAACTCACGCTCGCGCAGGTAATTCTCCAGCCAACCAACGTGCTCGGAGCACGCCAACCAAATCTTGCGGCGCTCGGGGGTGTGCACCTTCGGGTTGTTCCAGAGCAGCTGAAATTCTGCCGCCTGCTGGCAGCCCTTGCGGGAGCACTTGGCGTACTCGGGCTGCGCATCCTGAGAAAGTGAACCGAGCAGATCCATGTCTTCTTATCCTTACTATTGCGCCTCGACGTGCAGTGTTATTCCGTGCCCGCGCGACCGGGCAGAAAAGGGGTGCGGGCTGTTCCGCTTCAGCTAGTGTACGCGTCCGATGAGGCATGTAAAAGAAGGGGAGCAGGTGTTCAGTGTTCAAGAGCGGAGTGTAGCCTGCGGCACCTTTGCGCTAAAACGCGGTAAAATAGGGTTTGTCTGTCCATCCGTCCACACCCCAACCGCGTAGCCGCTGCATCGGCTCTGATCGTGAGGGGTCGACTCATCAAGGAAGCTCATGAGCGAGAACACTCCCAAGACCGTGCTGGTCACCGGCGGCAACCGAGGCATCGGCTACGAAATTGCCAAGGAATTCCAGGCAGCAGGACACAACGTCTGCATCACCTACCGTAGCGGTGAAGCCCCCGAAGAATTTTTCGCCGTCAAGGCAGATGTACGCGATGCCGACAGCATTAACGAAGCATTCAAGGAAATTGAAGCAGAATTCGGTCCCGTGGAGGTGCTGGTCGCCAACGCAGGTATCACCCGCGACATGCTGCTGATGCGCATGAAGGAATCCGACTTCACCGACGTGGTCGACACCAACCTCACCGGTTCTTTCCGCGTGGTTCAGCGCGCCATCAAGGGCATGCTGAAGCTCAAGCGCGGCCGCATCATCCTGGTGTCCTCCGTGGTGGGTCTGTACGGTTCCCCCGGCCAGGTCAACTACTCCGCGTCCAAGGCTGCACTGGTCGGTATGGCACGCTCCATCACCCGTGAGCTGGGCGGCCGCAACATCACCGCTAACGTGGTGGCACCGGGCTTCATTAACACCGCTATGACTGAGGTTTTGCCCGAAGAGACCAAGAAGAACTACCTGGCGTCCATCCCGGCTGGTCGCTTCGCGGAAGCGGAAGAGGTCGCTCGCGTGATTCGCTGGCTCGCATCCGATGAGGCTAGCTACATTTCTGGCGCTGTCATCCCCGTTGATGGCGGCCTGGGCATGGGTCACTAACCCCACCCCGTACGGACTGCACGAAGCGCCCGAGCGTGGGCGCACCCTTTCTAAACTTAAGGACATAAAACTATGGCACAGCTGACCGGCAAGACCGTTATCATTACCGGCTCCTCCCGCGGCGTTGGCGCAGACACCGCGCAGATTCTCTCCGCTGAGGGCGCGAACATTGTGGTGAACTACCGCTCCAAGGCACCGCGCGCGAACAAGATCGTCAAGGCTATTGAAGAGGCTGGTGGCAAGGCAATCGCAGTGCAGGCTGACGTGACCAACAATGAGGACCTGCAGAACCTCGTCAACACCGCCGTGGAGACCTTCGGTTCCCTGGACTACCTGATCCTGAACGCTTCGGGCGGCATGGAAACCGGCATGGGCGAAGACTACGCAATGCGCCTGAACCGTGACGCACAGCTGAACCTGGCACGCCTGGCTGCGGAGAAGATGCCCGAAGGTGCACGCATCGTGTTCGTGACCAGCCACCAGGCGCACTTCATCCGCGAGGTTGAGACCATGGACGAGTACAAGCCCGTCGCAGAGTCCAAGCGCGCAGGCGAAGACGCACTGATCGCCGAGATTCCCGCACTCTCCGAGAAGGGCATCTCCCTGGTCGTGGTCTCCGCTGACATGATTGAAGGCACCGTCACCGCAACTCTGCTGAACCGCCTGCACCCCGGCGCTATTGAGCAGCGCCGCGAGACTGCCGGCAAGCTCTACACCGTCAACGAGTTCGCGCAGGAAATCGCGAAGATGGTCACCGCAGACGTTGAGACCGGCCACGTTGAGCTGGTCGGCGGCGCACGCGGCTTCATCGACTAATAACTTCAGCTGCTATAGGTGCCGTTGCGGATGCGCCCGACCCTCTGACAAGGTACATTTGATGAGGCGCGCCGCCCCTGACGCGGCGGCACCTATAGCCCCTAAGACTTTGCGCGAAGAACCCAATGTGGGGTGCCCGCGCACTATGCGCCAACCGCTCCAATAACCCGGCACGGGTTGCGGGGTAGGGGTGCATCCCATCCATCTAACTCACTGGAAGAAGAACCATGAGCACCGTACTCAACCTTCAGAATGTCTCCGTGATTCGCGGCGGCCGCAAGATTCTCAACGACGTTTCCTGGACTGTGAACGAAGGTGAACGTTGGGTCGTTCTGGGCCCCAACGGCGCCGGTAAGTCCACTCTGCTTTCGATTGCGGCAGCCCGCCTGCACCCGACCAGCGGCGAGGTTGAAATCCTTGACGAGACCCTCGGCGCTGTTGACGTGTTCGACCTGCGCCCGCGCATTGGTCTGTCCTCCGGTGCTTCGGCTACCCAGATTCCCGCCAACGAGAAGGTTTCCGACGTTGTCGTGACCGCAGCGTACGCTGTGTCCGGCCGTTGGAAGGAAGAATACGACGTCATGGACGACGAGCGTGCCACCGAACTGCTGGCTGAGTGGGGCGTCGACACCCTCGCTGACCGCACCTTCGGCTCCCTCTCCGACGGCGAGCGCAAGCGTGCACTGATTGCCCGCGCCCTCATGACCGACCCCGAACTGCTGCTGCTGGACGAGCCCGGCGCAGGCATGGACATCTCTGGCCGTGAGGACCTGGTTGAGCGTCTGACCGCGCTTGCCGCTGACCCCTACGCACCGGCTACCGTGCTCATCACCCACCACCTCGAGGAAATCCCGGCGGGCTTCACCCACGCCCTGCTGATCCGTGACGGCGGCGTGGTCGCTGCCGGCCCGATCCTGTCCACCATTACCGAGGCGAACCTCGCAGCAACCTACGACATGGACCTGGCTCTGACCGTCACCTCCGCGGGTCGTTACTCCGCGTTCAAGCGCGCATGAGCCGTGCCCCGAAGCAGCTGAGCGCCGAACAGATCGCTGAGCGTGCCGAGCGTGTCTACGCTATCGAGTCGGTCACGGCTCTGGCGCAGGCACCCGAGCAGGCTTTGCGCTACTACACGCAGCTGACCGATGTGAAGCTCCGTAGCGCCATGGAGCCGCAGTGGGGTATTTACATTGCGGAGTCTTCGAAGGTGATTCGTCGTGCGCTCGCTGCCGGTCATCAGCCCGTTTCTTTCCTGATGAGTGAGAAGTGGGCTGATGATTTGGCGGATGTTCTGCGCGCCCATCCTGACACTCCCGCGTATGTGGGCAGTGAGGAGCAGCTGGAGCAGGTGACTGGTTTTCATCTGCATCGTGGCGCGTTGGCGGCGATGGCTCGTCCGGAGCCGCAGCCTCTGGAACGGTTGCTACAGGGTGCCTCTCGCGTGGCAATCCTGGAAGATATTGTGGACCACACGAATGTGGGCGCTATTTTCCGTTCGGCTGCCGCGCTGAACGTGGATGCTGTGCTGGTGACTCCGCGGTGCGCTGATCCGCTGTATCGCCGCTCGATTCGCGTGTCGATGGGTACTGTTTTTCAGGTGCCGTGGGCTCGACTGGAATCGTGGCCTGCCGACCTGCAGACCCTGCGCGAGCTGGGCTTTAAGAGCGCAGCGCTCGCACTGGAAGAGGACTCGCTGACCCTGGAGGAGCTGTCTGCCCGCCGGGATGAGAAGCTGGCTCTGATTCTGGGCACAGAGGGGCACGGTCTGTCGCCCCGTACCCTCGCGGCGTGTGACGATACGGTGATGATTCCGATGTCGCACGGTGTGGATTCTTTGAACGTTGCGGCGGCGAGCGCTGTGGCGTTCTGGGAGACCCGCCCGCGTTCATAACCTGAGTTCTCACCTGATTCTTAACCCGCGTGAGTGCCTTCTTCGGGTGCCTTGCGGTGTGTAGGTTGGTGCTTGTGAGGGAACGTACTGGGATTTAATCCGTGAAGGTGGTACCCTTAATGGGTTGTGCACGCCCTATGCGGGCACAATGGTGATGCGCTCTGAGATTTTCTCGATAGCTGCACATCGAAAAACCTACTCCATCTATATAAGGGCTACTGGCAAAATCCAGTAGCAGAAGAAGGTAATCAATGAAGGCAGAAATCCACCCGGACTACAACCTGGTTCTGTTCCGCGACCTCGCATCCGGCAAGGTCTTCCTGACCCGTTCCACCATGACCTCGGACAAGACCGAGAAGTGGGAAGACGGCAACGAGTACCCGATCGTCGAGGTTGAAATCTCGTCCGAGTCGCACCCGTTCTACACCGGTAAGCAGCGCATCATGGACTCCGCAGGTCGCGTCGAGCGCTTCAACGCACGCTTCGGCAACTTCGGCAAGAAGTAAATCTTCTGTCCCAGTTTTGCTTTTTAGCGAAATCAATGCCCCGTTCTCCTTGGTTTTCAGGGAGGCGGGGCATTGTGCGTTCTGCGGCACATAGCAAAATAAATCGCGTGAACGTGAGGAAAGTTGTAGTGTAAAACCTTTCGTTCGCCGGTGCGCAGACCCGCTGACAGCGTTACAATGGGAAAGTATTTTGCGAGTTGTGCATTTTCTGTGCCCTCCAGCACCGCCCCATATCGGCGGGTTATTTTCCGGCTCTCTGTACTCTAGAGACTTCGCTGGATGCGCTACGCGCCTCGCGTATCACCACCTCAAACAAAGGACAACTTAATGAGCGACGCTCACTCTGAACCGTCGCAGAAGAAGAAATGGGTCAAGCGTGTCCTGCTGATCCTGCTGATTCTTCTGCTGGTTATTACCCTCGGTATTGGTTTCTTTATTTGGCGTGCTGGCCACACCTGGGATAGCAAGACCGAGAAGTTCGACTCCATCACTAAGGTGGACGAAGACCTCAGCAAAATTAAGGAGCATCTTGGCGAGGCTAAGAAGCTCAACGTGACGGAGCTGAAGGCTCCGACCGTCACCAACTCGGATACCGGCAAGAACGGTACCACCGATGCTGCTGCGGCTCTTGCAGCTAACGCCAGCGAACACGATGCAGATGGCGACGGTATCTTGGACAACGGATACAATTACGGCGTTATTAAGGGACCCGGCAAGAACATTCTGTTGCTCGGTAGTGATACCCGTACTGGTGCTGATGCAGCTCTGGTGAGCGGTTCCCGTGCGGACACCATCATGCTGATGCACATCCCGGCTGACGGCAAGGGTGTGTACATCATCTCGATTATGCGTGACACCTGGGTTGATATTCCCGGTTACGGTACGGCTAAGGTGAACGCGGCGCTGAACTACGGCGGTGTTTCCCTACAGGTTGCTACTATCGAAAACCTGGTTGGCGTCAAGATCGACCATGTGGCTGAAATTGAGTTTGAAGGATTCAAGTCTCTCGTGAACGCTATTGGCGGTGTGGATGTTCAGGTTCCCTTCGCATTCACCAGTAACGTTTGGACGTTTACTCCGGGCCTGATGCACCTTAATGGTAGCGGCGCTTTGAGCTTTGTTCGTGAGCGTTACTCGTTCGCTGATGGCGACTACCAGCGTGTGCGTAACCAGCGTGCATTCCTGCGCGGCCTGTACAACACGATGAAGGCTAAGGGTGCGTTGAGCAACGTGGCATCTTTCCAGTCTTCTATCGAGTCTCTGACCGACTATATGCGCGTGGACCAGGGGCTGAATGCAGCTCAGATTGCTCAGATTGCGGCTCCGGTGCTGACTAGCGGTGATACCACGATGCGTATGACCACTCTTCCGAACGCAGGTCCGGGTTGGTCCTATGATGGTCAGTCAATCATTTTTGTAGATCAGGCTGCAAATGCGCAGCTGGCACATGCTTTGCAGAATGATACGATGGATCAGTTCATGGCGACTTACGGCCAGGACTAAGATCCGACTCCTTGAGGGGGTGAAAGCTGATGAGGCTTTCACCCCCTCAAGTTTTAACCTCAGGTTCTAACGAGGCTTTTCTGCATTCTCGCGGGGCTTCGGGGGCAGCGTACAGGGCATACGAAAGGGGCGGCTACCTCACCGTGATAGTGGGGTAGCCGCCCCTTTCGTACCGTGTTGTTAGAGGGAGTTAGGCTTTCGAATCGGCTTCTTCTGCTTCCTCGGCAGATTCTTCCTCTTCGTACTCATCGTATTCGTCGTATTCTTCGTAGTAGGGCTGGCGGCCAAAATAGAATGCTACAGCCGCGATAGCGCCACCCAGGATTGCGATGAGGATGCCAAGCATCGGGGTCCACAGCATTGAAATCAGGCCGGCGACCAGAACGGCGAGGCCTGCACCCTTGACCAGGTTCAGCAGGCGGTCACGCTCGTTCGGCTCGTAGTATTCCTCTTCCTCAATGCTGTATTCGATGACGGGCTTCTCTGCGGCGGGTTCGCTACGGGTCGGCTCGGCGGGTGCCGAAGAACCACCGGTCAGGGAGCTCATGAAACCGCGACGCTTCTTCGGAGCCTGCTGAGCGGAGGACTCCAGGTAGTGGCGCTCACCTTCGGTGGGCACGAATGCCGGGGGCACCTCGTAGTCTTCACCAACGGGCAGTAGAGCCGGAACGTTGTTGGGCAGGGTCTCGTACCATTCCTGCGGAATATCGGCAGGGCGTGCAGCCTGAACGGTCAGGGACAGCTCGAGGGTGTTACCGCGAATAGTGCCCCATGCGCTGGTGAGGCGGTCGTTCTCGAACGCGTAGCGAATCACGGGTGCGAGCTGCTCAGACATCTGGGTGCTCAGGCGGCCCACGAGCTTACGGTCGTGGCGCACCTCCACGCTGTCAACAACGCGGCCGTCGGAGGTCTTGAGCTGGTTCGCTTCCAGGGTCAGGATCACGCGGCCTTCACCGCTGGGCGGCAGGATGCTGTGCAGGTATTCGGAGTGTTCCTTCTCGTCGAGCACCTTCATGGACGGGCCCTGGGGCAGCAGGGTTGCGCGGGTCGGTGCGTCGTTGAGGGGGAAGAGAGAACCGGGTGCGGACAGGGAGAGCACACCGGTGCTCTTCACGTGCATGCTGCCGCCTTCAGCGCGTACGGCAACAGCGGAGAGCTGCAGATGCGCGATAGGTTCGTAGCCGGAGGCGACCACGCGGGTAATGGAATCCCAGTACGCGGCGGAGTCCTCCACGCTCATGCGGCCTACCTTGAATTCGTCAATGTAGACGGCGATGCTATTGGGCTCGTAGGGGTTATCCGGTTCGGGAACCAGGCGCGCTTCACCGTACCAGATCCGTTCACGGTCGATGTGCAGTTCCTCGAAAATTTGGAGGGTTTCTGCTTCGTAGTAATCATCGGTGACGATGTCAACGCTACCGCGGTCACCGAGTGCGTAATCGACCACTGAAAACTCCTTCTGATATGTCTAAGCGAGCGGATACCTAGTCTATTCTCTCATGCTTTCAGAGCGGACAGCTCACAAAAACGGGTGACATTTATCTGTCTTTTAGCACCGGGTGCATATAGTTTTGCGTTTGGGGGAATCAGCCCCGGTAACGATGGCTCACGTCGCCGCACTAAAGGGCCGCGAACCCTCCGCGTGGAGCCTCCCGAAACAAAAATTTCGGCTGAGAAAGCCGCGAAAAAGACCACCGCTCGACACCACCCGGTTCACAACCGGGTAAGTGCCAAGCGGCGGTCTACATCAATCAGTTTGAGAACCTGGCGGGGGAGATCGGAACCTAGTCTAGGCACCGGTCCACACCCCGCCTCAGCTACTCAAACCATGCAGCTTAGTTCTGCAGGGAAGCGTTGAACTTCTGAGCCACAATCGAACGGTGGCCGTGGTCCTGAGCCTCCAGAACCAGACGACGCAGAGCCGAAGGAGCCTCGGGGTTCGCCTCCAGCCAACGCTGAGCCAACGCAACGGAGGGGTTACCCTCAACACCCAGACCCTCAGTGGAGCCGGTGTTGTACGGAGCCTTCGGGTACAGGCCACGCACAATGCGGGTCGCCATACCAATCGAACGGGACGCCCAAATGGGCAGCAGGGCCTCAAAGTAGGAGTCGTAGTAGGACTCACGCAGCTCAACCGGACCGCGAGCAAAACCGTTAATGGTCGAAGCCAGAGCGTCGTTCGATAGCGACTCGTCTTCCATGATGGTCTTGTACGCGGCAGCCTTACGCTCAGCAGAGGGCAGGGCAGCAATCGCGTACGCGTAACCATTCGAAGAAATCGAGGAGGGGCTGTACTTCGCCGCACGGTCCAGATCCTCAACGGTGACCAGGTCGCGACTTGCGAGCGCACCCAGTGCACTCCAACCCAGGTTCTGGTCGTAAGGAATGCCGGTTGCGTCAGCAATATCGCCGGTGGTGTCTTCGAAAGCACCGCGGGCAATATCGCGGCAGAGCTCTTCACCCTTGGTCGCGTTGGTGGAGACCGAAATCAGGGCGCGCAGCAGAATCAGCTGCTCGTCGGAGCCGGGCTTAGCCTGCGCCAGTGCGGCTGCGAATGCGTCGTAGAGAGCGTCGTAGAGGCGCTCGCGGCCGGTGGGTGCGGAGAAGGTTGCGATAGCGACCTGTGCGTTGTTGACCATGGTGCCCAGCAGGGATGCGCTCGGTTCCTTGGAGACGTTGCGTACGACTGCGTCGACGTAGGTGGTGACAGGCAGGCGTGCATCGCGCACGTTCTCCCAGAGGGAGCCCCAGATGAGGCCGCGGGAGAGTGCGGATTCGAGGGTGGAGACACCTTCGATAGCTGCCTGCAGGCCGTCTTCGTCGGTCAGGGCGACCTTGGCGTAGGTGTGGTCTTCTGCGTTGAGCATGAGCAGGTCAGCTTCGCCAACGAGCTTCTTCTGCTCCTCGGTGAGCTCCACGCGGTGCTCGGAGACGGGCTCTGCCGGGTACTCGAGGGAGAGCAGGCCGGTGGAGGTGAGCTTGCCGTCGGTCAGCGCGAAGGTTTCCAGCTTTGCCACGTGAGGGCGGCCCAGACCAGCGGGCTGCTGTGCGGGCAGTTCCTGGGTGAGGATCAGGTCGGTGAGCTGGCCGTCTTCGCCGTAGACGCGCTTGGTGCCCAGTGCGGACACGCCGGAGGTCTGCAGCCATGCGTTAGCCCATGCCTGCATGTCGCGGCCGGACACCTCGTTGAGTACCTGCAGGAAGTCGTTCAGGGAGGTGTTGCCCCACTCGAAGCGCTTGAAGTACACGCGTGCTGCTTCGATAAAGGTGTCGAAGCCGACGTAGGCGACCAGCTGCTTGAGCACGGATGCGCCCTTTGCGTAGGTGATGCCGTCGAAGTTCTGCGATGCTGCTTCCAGGTGGGGGATGTCAGCGACGATGGGGTGGGTGGTGGGCAGCTGGTCCTGCATGTACGCCCATGCCTTGCGGTTGTTCGCGAAGGTGACCCATGCGTCGTTGAAGTTGTTGGCTTCCTTGGCGCCGAGGGTGCCCATGAAATCTGCGAAGGATTCCTTGAGCCACAGGTCGTCCCACCACTTCATGGTGACGAGGTCGCCGAACCACATGTGTGCCATTTCGTGGCAGATGGTGTTGGTGCGGCCTTCGAGGTCGTCCTCGGTTGCGCCGGAGACGAAGATGTAGTCTTCGGTGAAGGTGACCAGACCGGGGTTCTCCATTGCGCCGATGTTGTATTCGGGCACGAATGCCTGCTCGTACTTGGGGTACGGGTAGGGGTAGTCGAAGAGGTCCTGGAAGAAGTCCAGGCCGTTCTTGGTGACCATGAAAATGTGGTCGTAGTCGAAGTGCGGCTTGAGGGACTGGCGGCAGTATGCGACCAGGGGGATGTCGCCGCTGCTGACCTTGCTCTTGGGCTTGTAGGTGGTGGTTGCGGTGAAGTATTCGCCGGCAACGATTGCGGTGATGTAGGTGGAGATCTTTGCGGTGGGGGAGAAGACTCGCTTGGTGATGGAGTCGTCGGTGGGGTCTACGACCTGGCTTTCGAGTACGCCGTTGGAGCTGACGACCCAGTCCTTGGGTGCGGTGATGCGGAAGTTGAAGACTGCCTTCAGGTCGGGCTGCTCGAAGTTCGGGAAGACTCGGCGGCAGTCGGAGGGTTCGTACTGGGTGTACAGGTAGACGCGACCGTCGGAGGGGTCGAAGTAGCGGTGCATACCTTCGCCGGAGCGGGAGTAGTAGGAGCGACCGTGGATGGTGAGTACGTTTTCTGCCTGTAGGTTGGGCAGGGTGATGCGTGCGCCGTTGACGGCATCTGCCAGGGGCAGTTCGGTGCCGTTGAGCTTAACGGAGTCGACGCTGTGGTGGATGTAGTCGATGAAGGTTTCTGCACCGGGGGTGTTGCAGGAGAATCGGACGGTGGTGACGGTGGGGTAGGACTCGAATTCGGGGTCCTTGGCGTTAGTCAGGTCAACATGCACGTCGTAGGTGTCGACACTGATGAGAGCCGAACGTTCTGCGGCTTCTTCGCGGGAGAGGTTCTCATTATTCATGCTCTTTATTCTAGTCGTTATGACCGAAAATATGGCAGTTGAGTGGGCGTGCCGGTCATATTACTCAAGGTGCGAGAAGATCACCCGTGGTGTGGGGAACCAACCAACCTCGAATGTGTGACGCAGAACATGCTCTTTCGATTTGCGGAGTGTTCAGAAAACCCGTATAGTATTACGTGTTGCTTCGAACGGCACCGAAAGGAAAACGTTCGAAAGTCACCTGCGCGGGTGGCGGAATAGGCAGACGCGCTAGCTTGAGGTGCTAGTCCTCGTATTAGAGGGTGGGGGTTCAAGTCCCCCCTCGCGCACAGATAATCCCCGGTTCTTCGGAACCGGGGATTTTTGTATGCCCGGTAAAAAGCACGCAAAAAAGTAGTGGGGTGAGGCTCCTTGAAAGGAACCTCACCCCACACTAGCTACGCTAAGGAAGCTAGAAGAACAGCTGCATCAGCTGAAACTGAATTACTCAGCCAGACGCTCCGGGTCGGTGGTGACCAGAATCTTCACAGCGGTCTCGTTGTGGTTGATCAGGGTGTCGAAGCCCTTGTCAATCAGGTCTTCCACAGCAATCTTGCCGGTGATGAAGGGCTTGAGGTCAATCTTGCCGGACTCAACGAGCTTGATGGTCTCCGGGTGGGAGTTCACGTATCCGATGGTACCGCGGATATCGAGCTCCTTGAGCACAACCTTCTGAACATCCAGGGAAGCGGGCTTGCCCCAAATGGAGACGATGACAACCTTACCGGTGGGCTTGAGAGCATCCAGGATCAGGTCCAGTGCGGGCTGAACGGAGGTGCACTCGAACGCGATATCAGCGCCACGGCCGTCGGTCAGCTTGTGAATCTCAGCCAGAACGTCAACCTCAGCGGGGGAGAAAGCGTAGTCAGCAACACCGGAGTCCAGAGCCTTCTGGCGGCGCAGCGGGGACAGCTCAGAGATGATGACCTTAGCACCCTTAGCCTTCAGAACTGCGGAGGTCAGCAGACCGATGGGGCCAGCACCGGTCACCAGTGCAAATGCGCCCTCTTCGAACTCGCCTGCACGCTCAACAGCGTGGTAGCCAACGCTCAGGGGCTCAATCAGTGCAGCCTCGTCCAGGGGAATGGTGTTAGGGATCTTGTGAACCCAGCGGCGCTTGACAGCAACCTTCTCGGACAGACCGCCACCGCGACCTGCCAGACCAATGAAGTTCATGTCCTTAGACAGGTGGTAGTCCTTGGAGTCGGGGCCGGTGTAGACGTCATCACGAATGATGTAGGGCTCGACGACAACGTGGTCGCCAACCTCAAGGTCGTCTACGCCTTCGCCCAGTGCCTCAACAACACCGGAGAATTCGTGACCGAGGGTGACGGGGGAGTCCTCGCCAGAAATGGGGTGGGGGTGACCGTGCTGGGGGCAGAAGATGGGGCCGTCCAGGTATTCGTGCAGGTCGGTACCGCAAATACCGCACCATGCGACCTTGATCAGAACCTCGCCCGCAGCGGCTTCGGGTGCGGGGATGTCTTCAATGCGGATGTCGTTACGGTCGTAGAAGCGTGCTGCCTTCATGGGATGGAGCTCCTTAGCGTGGTTATGGCGCTCGTAGCGGTGTGTGCTTGCCGGTACGGTTCGCATCCATGGGTCTGTCACAGCGTTGACAGAGGCCCAAACGACATGGTTTGGACCGGTTGTGAACTGTCCTGCCGGCATTCGCATCGCTAGCGCCGGATGGTGATGGGTGCGGCTGGATTGTCGCTCCCATGTGCTTAACGCTACTCCACTGAATCAAAGATTCCTAGGATATATACAAATTTTCTTTTATGTGACACAAATTTCTTTTTGGGCGTTTTCGACTCCATCACGCCCGAGCATCTAGCGCCCGGCGAGCGCAGACGGTAGCGTAGAAGCATGACTGACGCGAACGCACAGGGCACCGCCGCCCACACCCAGCCCACTTCTGACAGCTCCGGTCGAACGGCACCGAACCGACCCGCCGTAATAACTCGCCACTATGACGCGCCCGACGCTGATTGCGTGCGCGGTAGCGAGTACTCCGAAATCCTCGCCCTCGAAACCGAGCGGCGTAAGCGTGCCGCTGAGCACCGCCGCAAGCGCGGGCACGCGCATCCCGAGCAGGAACATGCTGACCACGGTCAGCCCGAGCAGGAACGTAGCCACGGCAACCGCCACGGTCATGGAAAGGGGCACGGTCACCGCCTCGACGAAGACAGCGGGCTGGCGCATATTCGCCGCGACCTCGCCGAATCCGTCGCCACGCGCGCGGACTCCCTGACCGCAATTCTCAAGGCGATTCACGCGCACCCTGAGACTGCCTACGAGGAGTATTTTGCCTCCCGCACGCTCGTTGATGCGGTCCGCGAAGCCTACCCGAACCTCAGGATCGAGTACCCCGCCTTCGGTCTGGATACCGCGTTCAAAGTGGAGCTCACCAGTGCCGACTACGACCCCGCCACACACCGCACCATCGCGATTCTCTCCGAATATGACGCGCTGCCGGGCATCGGTCACGGCTGCGGCCACAACGTCATCGCGGTATCCGGGCTGGGCGCTTTCCTTGCCCTGGCGGATGCGCTCGCTACCGGCCCCGAGGCGTTCAGCGGCAGGATCCTCTACTACGGCACGCCCGCCGAGGAATCCGACGCCGGTAAGGAGCTGATGGCACGCGCCGGCGCGTTCGAGCAGGTGGATGCCGCCATCATGGTGCACCCCTACTTTATGGATGTGGCTGATCAGGCGTGGTTGGGTCGCCGTGAATGTCGCGTGACCTATACGGGCGTGAGCGCGCACGCTTCCTCGCACCCGTTTATGGGTCGTAACGCACTGGATGCGGCGAATTTGGCGTATCAGGGCCTGGGGTTGTTGCGTCAGCAGATTCCCGGTTCTGACCGTATTCACGCGATTATTGACCACGGCGGGGACGCCCCGAATCTGATTCCTGCCTCCGCGAGCCTGCATATTAATATCCGTTCTAAGTACGCGCCGACTTTGCGTGCGCTGTCGCGACGGGTTGAGGAGGTGCTGCGCGGTGCGGCGCTCATGGCTGGCGTGAGTGCGGAGGTGACGTGGGATTTTTCGCCGATGACCATGCCGGTGCGTACGAACCGTCCGCTGTTGAAGCGTTGGGTTTCGGCTCAGCGTTCGGTGGGTCGCCACCCGTACCCGCCCGGAACGGTCAGTGACACCCTGGCGGCTTCTACTGATTTCGGTAATGTGAGCCTGCGCGTGCCCGGTATTCACCCGCTGATTCAGATTGCGCCCGAGGGTACCGGTATGCACACGGTGGAGTTCGCGCACTGTGCTGACACTCCGGCGGCGGTGGATGCTGCTCTGGATGCGGCGTTCGGTCTGGCGTCTGTGGCTTTGGACTTCCTGGTCGACGACGAGCTGGCGGATGCGGTTCGTGCTGATTTTGAGGCTTCCGGCGGCGCCGTGGATGTGGAGGGCTACTTTAGCGGCATGTGAGCTTGCTCAAAAGGTCAGAACGTCATTATTTGGTTTTGTGAGTGAAAAACACCCCTCATAGCCCATAAAGTCACCAGCACCCATCGAAAAAAGCAAAATAACCCAACACAAAACGCAAAATCTGCGGCATAATAGAACATAACGAAGCAAGCTCACCGGGGAAGGACGCCCGCCCAAGGAAATTCAACCCCGAGGCACACACCCGCTTCCTTATAGACCACGCGAGAATCCTCTCGCACCACACGGATAACTCTCACGAAAAGAGGGCATACAGCAATGAACGGTGTCAACAACCCCACCAAGCTCGGCGTCATCGGTGCAGGCGGCGTCGGTAGCGCAACCGCATACGCAGCTATGGTCCGCGGCTCCGCAGACGAAATCGTCCTGTACGACATCGACGGCAAGCGCGCACACGCTGAAGCACTGGACATCGCACACGGTGCAATGTTCGCACACGAAGCAACCGTAACCGGTGGCGACGACATCGAGCTGTTGCGCGACTGCGACATGGTCATCATCACCGCTGGTGCTCGCCAGAAGCCGGGTCAGCCCCGCCTCGAACTGGCAGGCGCAAACGTCGCAATCCTCGAGAAGCTGCTGCCGAACATTCTGTCCGTAGCACCCAACGCGATTATCATGCTCGTCACCAACCCCTGTGACGTTCTCACCGTTGTGGCCCAGAAGATTACCGGCCTGCCCGCAAACCGCGTGCTGTCCTCCGGTACCGTTCTGGACTCCTCCCGCCTGCGTTGGCTGATTGCTAACAAGGCTGGCGTCTCCATCAAGAGCGTTCACGCAAACGTTGTTGGCGAGCACGGCGACTCCGAGTTCCCCGTCTGGTCCGCAGCAAACATCGGTATGGTTCCCCTGACCGAGTGGGAGCAGGACGGCAAGCCCGTCTTCACCGAAGAGGTCCGTGCAGAACTGGCAACCGAAGCTATGCGCGCAGCATACAAGGTCATCGAGGGCAAGGGTTCCACCAACTACGCAATCGGTATCTCCGGCGCACGTATCGCTGAGGCATTCCTCGGCGGCCAGAACGCAGTGCTGCCCGTCTCCACCACCATTGCAGGCGAGCTGTACGGCTTCAAGGACGTTGCACTGTCCCTGCCCACCATCGTCAACCGTGAGGGCATCCAGCGCGTGCTCGAGGTTCCCATGAACGAGGCTGAGCTGGCACAGCTGAAGGCATCCGCTGAGGCAATCCGCGCATCCGCAGCATCCCTGGGCTTCTAAAACCCCGGCTTCTCATTCTCTCGGGCTCAACCCGTAAGAAGCAAACATTCAGTAGGTGCAGCGTCAAGCTGAGCTAACCGACAGAAGAACCCGCCGCACCCGGCACCCGCCTCTTGAGGGGTAGGGGACCTGGGGACGGCGGGTTCGCTGTGTCTGTAAGGTTTTTATGCGGGGCTTGATGTGCCGCACCCGTTCATAGTTCCGCGTTTAAACCGCCGTATGACCGCCCGGCGCACACCATAGGCGCGTAGGTAGTAGAATAATGGCATGAGCATTGATCCTCGCACCGAACTCACCCGCCTCCTTGACGCGCTGGAGGCGCACCTGACCGCCGTCGTAAACCGAACCGGCGAACACGACCCCGCCGTCGATGAGGCGTACGTAGAAATCGCCAACGCCTTCGAAGCCTACGAAGATGCCCTCTTCGAGGCGCACAACGAGGTCACCCCCTTGAGCGTCTACGGTGACGAAGACGATGACGACTTCGACGAACTGGTCGACGACGAAGAAGATGAAGACGACGACGATATCGAGTACGAGGACTAAATAGCGCCTCGCCCATACGTTACGGACCGACCCCTGACCGGTACCCCCTACGCGGGGTAACGAGGCAGGGGTCGAACCGTACCCGCAACACCCGTGCAGCCCCTGCCCTCAGTGACCGCTCCTCAGCGCCTACTGAGTGCAACGTCTACCAAGCACCCGCCGAACACCTGCCCACCCGATACCCACCGAGCATGTACCGAGAACGGAGACACCCGTGAGCGAACCCCGCACCTGGCGCGACGCCGCCCTCATCCTCCGTACCCAAAAACTCGGCGAGACCGACCGCATCATCATCATGCTCACCCGCGACGGAGGAATCACCCACGCCGTCGCCAAAGCCGTACGCAAACCCACCTCCAAATTCGGTGGACGACTCGAACCGTTCATGCACACCGACCTGTCCTTCAGCCGCGGCAGAACCAACCTGCACACCATCACCCAGGCGGCAACCCTGCACGCCTACACCGCACCCATCATGGCGAACTACGATGCGTACACGTGTGCCTCCACCATCGCCGAACTGGCAGAAGCACTCACCAAAGACACCGACAGCACCGCCGATATTTACACCCTCACCCACGGGGCGCTTGCCGTGCTCGCGCACGGGCAGCACGTGCCGCAGAGGATCCTGACCCGCTACCTGGCGCGTAGCATGAACGCCGCCGGCTGGCCGCTCATCGGTGAGAACTGCACTCGATGCGGCAACCCGCTTGTCAGCACCGATAGCCGGGGCGATAACGGGGCAGACAGTAGCACCCCCGTCGCTACAAGCGGAAGCGGCAGGTACATTGCCTTCCACACCGCCCACACCTACGGGCACCACACGGTTCTCTGCCCCCAATGCGCACCCGCCACCGACACGCCCCTAACCGGTCTGCATGCCGAAGAGCTCGGCTATGCGCTCGCTACCGCATCGGCGGATCCGCGCGCCTGGGCAACTATTGACGCAGCACCGGTACCGGTCGCCTCCAAAATTCTGGGACTCTACCTGAAAACCACCCAAAACCTGCTCGAACACCCCCTGAAAACGGCGAGCGCCCTCGAAGCAGAAATTCCTGCCTCGTAAAAGATGCACGCCGGCGCGTCAAACATGGGCCAACCAGGACGCAAAATAACCCCCGAAGCACCCACCCATGCGCGCTGTGTCACGGTAAAATAGCTAACAGCACGCCAGCGTTTATTTCTGGCGTATATCTAGGCAAACGACCCCGGGGGAGAACCCCGCCAGGGAAGAAAGGCACACATGGCACGCACCCAGCCCGTACCCCCGCCCGCGCACCCCACCGGGGCAACCCCTCCGCCGATTCCGAAGAAGTTCATTCCGCAGCACGTCGCCGTCGTGATGGATGGTAACGGACGCTGGGCAAACGAACGCGGCCTGCCCCGCACCGAGGGTCACCGCGCCGGTGAGGCTGCACTGTTGGACGTTGTTGCGGGCGCTATCGAAATGGGCATCCCGTACGTGACCGCCTACGCGTTCTCCACCGAAAACTGGAAGCGCTCACCCAGCGAGGTTGCGTTCATTATGCGTTTCTCCACCGAGGTGCTGCAGCGTCAGCTGGAAACCCTCAAGACCTGGGGCGTGCGCATCCGCTGGGCTGGCCGCCGACCCAAGCTGTGGAAGAACGTCATCGAAGAGCTCGAACACTGCGAGCGCGAAACCATCAATAACACGGTCTGCACCCTCACCATGTGCGTGAACTACGGCGGCCGCGCAGAAATCGCTGACGCAGCGGCAGCTATCGCAGCGGACGCTGTTGCGGGCAAGCTCAAGCCCGGCAATATTACCGAAAAGACCATCCAGAAGTACCTGGACGAGCCCGACCTGCCCGACGTTGACCTGTTCCTGCGTTCCTCCGGCGAGCAGCGCATCTCGAACTTCTTGCTCTGGCAGAGCGCTTACGCCGAGATGATTTTCATGAACGTGCTCTGGCCCGATGTTGACCGCCGCACCCTCTGGGAGGCTGTCGAAGAGTACGCGCGCCGCGACCGCCGCTACGGTGGTGCTGTCGACGCTGTGGCGAACGACAAGTAGCCTCTGGCATACCCGGCTCATAGCCCCACAAACCACCCACACCCTCCAACCTTAGGGAGAACAAATGCGCATCTACCCGACCTTCTTCAACATCTTCTTCAAGGGCATGGACCCCGAGAAGGCACACCACGTCGGCTTCTGGGGCGTTCAGACCCTGCGCAACGTCGGCATCACCCGCGCGTTGCGTAAGTACTTCCAGCCCGCCCCCGAACTCGCAACCACCGTCATGGGCATTACTTTCCCCTCGCCGTTCGGCCTGGCTGCAGGCTTCGACAAGGGCGGTAAGGGCATTGCCGCGCTGGCTGGTATCGGCTTCGGCCACGTCGAGATCGGTACTATTACCGGTCAGGCGCAGCCCGGCAACCCGCAGCCGCGCCTCTTCCGCCTTGTGGAAGATAAGGCGGTTATCAACCGCATGGGCTTCAACAATGACGGTGCCGCAGCGGCAGGCCCGCGCGTTGCTGCCGCCCGCGCAGACCTCGAAACCGAGTACCGCGGCGCTGTACGCCCGGTTATCGGCGTGAACATCGGCAAGACCAAGGTCGTTGAGCTTGAGAACGCTATCGATGACTACCTGATTTCTACCCGCACCCTGGCACCGCAGGCAGACTACCTGGTCGTCAACGTTTCTTCCCCGAACACTCCGGGTCTGCGTACCCTGCAGGCTATCGAGTCGTTGCGCCCGCTGCTTGCCGCCGTGCGTGAAGAGGCAGACCGCGTATGCCCCAACCGCCACGTACCGCTGACCGTGAAGATCGCGCCGGACCTGGTTGATGAGGACGTGATCGAGGTGGCAGCCCTGGCTAAGGAGCTGAAGCTGGACGGCATCATCGCCACCAACACCACCATCGCCCGCGACGGCCTGGGCCTGACCAGCGACATGACCAAGGTCAAGGAAATCGGTGCCGGCGGACTCTCCGGTGCGCCGCTGAAGCCCCGTTCCCTGGAGGTGCTGCGCCTGCTCAAGCGTGAAATTGGTGACGACCTCGCCATCATCTCCGTTGGCGGCGTGACCACCGCCGAGGATGTGCAGGAGCGCCTGGACGCTGGCGCTGACCTGGTGCAGGGCTACACCGCGTTCCTGTATGAGGGTCCGCTCTGGGCAGCACACATTAACCGTGGCCTGGTGAAGCTGCGCCGCGCTCGCCGCTAGAAGGTTTGCAGGCGGGAGCTTTATGCTCCCTGTCGTACTGAAAGGGGCACCGTTCTCTACCCTAGGGGGTGGAGGCGGTGCCCCTTTTTTGCGTGCCCTCTCAACGTGTAAGGGGTGGTTGTGCTGGTATCTGAGGGAGGGGGGCTGAATTTTTACCTGAGATTCTGTTAGCGTTTTGTGTGTTGTGGATTGCACCCTGACCTGGAGCGATAGTACTATCAGAGTGGTGTAGCACCGACGATTGCACCACTCACGATAATCCAAAGGAGAATAAAAGTGACAGCTACCGAAGTGACAGCTACCGAAGTGACAGCTACCGAACGATATGAAAAAAGTACTTTACTAAAGAGCGCTGTTAATCAAATTATTGATAAACTTAAAATTACTGAATCAAATGAAGATAAATTATTTGAATATTTTACAGGATATCTACTGTCTGCCATGCATAGCATAGATAACCGGCTGGATCCAATAAGTGTTCATAGTGGGGGAGGGGATGATCAAGGAGTAGATGCAATATCAATTATTGTCAATGGAGTTGTAGTAAATGATGAAATTGATGTCCGTA
>ERZ1674046.47-NODE-47-length-25737-cov-15.692703_pt1 | contig 25737 bp, 21 predicted proteins | sample MGYA00581130_ERZ1674046 | MGnify/ENA primary metagenome ERZ1674046 (study PRJEB41354, sample SAMEA4873345) | human saliva metagenome | biome: human-associated habitat [ENVO:00009003]; feature: mouth environment [ENVO:08000002]; material: saliva material...
TCGGTGCAGCATGTTGATGAGCAGGGGCGTTTGACCGGTCAGACGGTGTTCCAGCGGGCGATCCCCTCTGAGCGCATCAAGGATGGCAGGGCGGAACTGAACCTGACGATCGCTCAGCAGCTGAACTATTCGGGTGCGTATCGCTTGGTCTTGGAGAAGGTCACTCCCGGTAAGGATGGTGCCGGCGAGTCGGTGGAGCAGCTTGCTGTCGAGGATATTCCCGTGAATCTGACGCATAAGGATGAGTCGCAGGCGGCTGAACGCTGGTTTGCTGAGCGTCAGATTCTGCCTGATCCTTCGCCGCAGTCCAAGAATAGCAATCTGACGCGCCGCGATGTGACGGTGGCGCTGTACCGCCTGGCGGGTTCCCCGAAGGTTGACCTGCCTGCAACCAGTCCTTATGCGGATGTGGCGACAAGCGACCCGGACTACGCCGCATACATTTGGGCTCGTCAGAAGGGTATTACGTTCGGCTGGGCGGACGGTAAGTTCCACCCGGAGGCAGCCCTTTCGACGCGTTCTGCGGTGGCGTTCCTGTACAGGTACCAGCGGATGGTTGCCCCGGCTCCTGCGCCGGAGTCGAGCAGTGTGCCGTCTTCGTCCGTGCCCAAGAACAGTAGCGTGCCGGGTGATTCTCCGGTCCGGGTTTCGCGTTCGCATTGGTCCGATTATGAGCGTACGGATACTGCATTCTGGCGGGAGTCGCTGTGGGCTACTCAGCAGTTCATCTGGGGTTATACGGATTATGATCGCCGCTACGCCGAGGGTTTCAGTTCGGATACTGTTTCTTCTTCGGAGTTCTCGGTCATGCTGTACCGCATGGAGCACGGCGGCAGCCGTCTCACATAGTGTCTCGCCGTGGTGTTAGCTATTTTGGGTAGCTTTCGTCAAATAGGCAACTTTACGACCCTGTTTATGTGCCACTTTTATTGTGGGTGACTTTTATGTTGCCTTGCCCACCGCATTGTGAATATTCTCAACCTGCAGAGGTTGCATAGGTGCGAATTTTTCGAATGCGGTGGGTTTTTTGTGCTTTCTTTTTTGTACAGTGACCAGTGTTTGTGCTTATCAGCACAATATTTAGGCATATTTTCCACGTCATGCACATACTTTTTAAAGCTATACTTCACCTTAAGACATGCGATAAAACACACAGACATTTTTCGCGCTGATGACCTTTCAGGTTCCAGCACGTCTTAACTATTTGCTACGGTGTTTATGCGCACCACACTCGATGCGTGACACCGATAAAAACTGATTGGATAACAATGTCCTCACTTCCCAACCACATGCGCTTTGCGCTACCCAAAAACATGGCTAAGAGCGGCTGCGCCCTCACTTTGGCGGGCGCCATGCTCTTGCCCCTCTCTCCCGCGTTTGCCGCACCTGCTACTCCGATAGCAGCCCAGGCTGTTGAGCAGGGTGAGGTTCAGGGTGCTCAGCGTCTGCAGGTTACCTCCGGCACTTTTGATATTCTCAAGGGCGGCAACGTGATGGTTAGCGGCTCCGGTTTCTCCAAGGACTTCGTTAAGGGCAAGTCGTTCCGCCTGTACGTTGTTCCGAAGGGTGAAAGCGTTGCTTTCTCGCCGCACCGTCCGCGTGATTACCCCTTCTATGTTCAGGATGTTCCCGCCTCCGCTTTCGCGGCTGACGGCACCGTGAACCTGACCGCTTCTATCGGCGCTAACTATCTGGAGGCCAATGGCTCGTCCTTCGATGTTGTGCTCGGTTACCGCGATGACGCTGAAGACGGCTGGATTCCCGCGGATGAGGTTCGTACTGAACTGAAGGTTGCGGATGTTCCCACCGTTGATTCCCCTACCCTGTCGTACAGCGCTTCGTCGGTGAATGCTTCTGAGAACGCTAAGGTCACTGTGAACGGTGCTGGCTTCCAGAACATTTCGTACAACGGTAGCGAGTCGCTGATTGTTGCGGTTCGTGCGGTTGATCCGGCGACCGGTAAGGCAACCGGCCCCGCGCTGGCACAGTCGGAGGCTAAGTTCACCTCCTACTCTGCTTTCTTTGGTCAGTACATGGGTTACACCAACGGTCGTTTCTCGACTGTTCTGGACATCCCGGCGGGTACCCTGAAGTCCGGTAGCTCCTACGTTGTGCAGACTTTCGAGTTCAATGTTCCGGAAGATAACGATGAGGCGAACAACCAGGCACTGAGCACTCAGGCGTTTGTTCCGGTGAACGGCGAGAACGCTAAGACTGCTTCGCCTTCGGTGTCCCTGAGCACTGACAAGGTTGATCTGAGCTCTTCGACCACTATCCGTGTAAAGGGTAAGGACTTCAAGGTTCCGGCTGGCGCTACCGTGAACGTTCTGTTCTCTGAGGCTGAGGCTGACGGCAACCCGACCGGTGAGGCTCTGGATAGCATCACTCTGAGCGCTGACCGCGTGGCAACCGGCGCGTTTGAGACGACCGTTAACGTTGACGGCACCAAGCTGGACGCTGATGGCCACTACGCTATTTTCGTGACCGTGAACTACGCCGATGGTGACAGCGAGCGCATCGCGGCTGATTACCTGACTTTGACCGGTGAGTCTGCGAACAAGAAGGCTCGTGAGCGTTTCGCTGATGTTCCGGCTGCTCACGCGAACCACAAGGCTGTTCTGTGGGCTGCTGATCAGAAGCTGATTGATTCTCGTGAGAAGGATTGGTTCGGCGTTAATGATGATGCGACCCGCGGTGAGCTGACTGTTGCACTGTACCGTATGGCTGGTTCCCCGAAGGTTACCCTGCCGGCTACTAGCCCGTACCCGGATGTGAAGACCGATGACCCGAACTACACTGCGTACATTTGGGCTCGTCAGAAGGGCATTACTTTCGGCTGGTCTGATGGTAAGTTCCACGCGAATGCGTCTGTTTCTAACGCTACTGTTGCGGCGTTCCTGTACCGTTTCGATGGTAAGAAGCCGGTTGTTGCGACTGAGGCGCCGTACACCGATGTAAAGGTCGGCTCTGCGTTCTACCGTGAGATTACTTGGGCTAAGCAGCAGAAGCTACAGGTTTTCCCGGGCTCTGAGTACCACCCGTCTGCGCTGGTGAGCCGTGGTGAGCTGGCTGGTTTCTTGATGAACTACAAGGTCCGATAGGGCTTTATAAGGTTCGCTAGGACTAGCCTCTAGGGTCTAGGGATTATGCCGGGCTGGCGGCGATGAAACATTGGTTTCAACGCCGCTGGCCCGGCTTTTCTGTGCTCTTGCGGGGTGTTTATGAGGTGTCTGCAGGGTATCTGTAGGGGGTGTGAACGGGGCTGTTGTCCGCTGCTATCCTGCGGTTTTTCGGGGTATTTTTGCCGGTTGCCACGCTAGTGTGGGCTGTACCGCATGTGGGGCGCGCCTCATGCAGTACCCGCTATTGGGTGGATTTTTGGGGTGCTCCACTCCCCTTTTTCACAATTGTTCCGTGGAGTGTAAATTAATATTCTTCAAGCTGTGGTTTATGCTTAGGACTGTTGCGCCCCCTTGGTGCGCGCCCGTTTCCGGTTGGGCGCCTGTTGTGCGAGGGAGCCCATCACACACCGATACATCAACCACATTGAGGATTTATGTCCCAGGATTCTAAGCAGTCGACTGATACTGCCCATAATTCTTCTACACCTCTGCTGGCGCCGGAGGGCACCCCCGAGGCTTCTTCTCAGGCTGATTCTAAGAAGCGTAAGCGCCACCGCATTGAGCTGGCTGTTGGCGCTGTGGCGCTGGCGGGTGTTTTGTATCTGCCGTTCTCTCCTCTTTTCTCTTTCTATGATTCGTCGGAGGCGCGTCTTTCTTCGGCGGATACTGCTGCGCCGGTAGCTGCTTCGGTGCCTGCTACCTCCTCTCCTCTGGCGTCGAGTTCTTCGACGCAGGGCCCAAAGATTCTGCGTCCGTCCGTGACCGCGCCGGATGCGAACACTATTTTTGCTGATGCTCCCGAGGATTCTGCGTACTATGCGGGTATCCGTTGGGCTGTTCGTACCCAGACGATGGAGCCGGTTTCTGAGGACCATTTTGGTGTTGAGGATCCGGTGACTCGTGGCGAGTTGATCACCATGTTCTATAAGCTGGCGGGTTCGCCGGCGGTGACCCATCCGGAGCATTCGCCGTATGCGGATGTTGATGAATCTGACCCGAACTATGATGCGTACCTGTGGGCGCGTCAGGAGCGTATTACGTCCGGTTGGGTTGATGGTAAGTTCCATGCGGAGGCGCGCCTGTCGAATGCTTCCGCTGCGGCGCTTCTGTACCGTGCTGATGGTGCGCAGAAGATTCAGATGTCGGGTACTTCCCCGTTTAGTGATGTTTCGTCTGCGACTCCGTTCTACCGTCAGATTGTGTGGGCGTCTCGCCATGGTGTGTCGACGGTGTCTGAGGGTAATGCTTTTGAGCCGACGGCTCAGACATCTCGTGGTCGTATTGCGATGATGATGTACCTGTACTTCCGCACTTCGTAGTTTTTACACTTCGTATTTTTGACGCTTTGCTTTAGCGTTTGGTTAGTGTGTTTGGCGGCCCCGTACTCTTGTTTGGGAGTGCGGGGTTCTGTTTTTCGAAGTTCAGCATGCTGGGTTCTTAGCGGCTGGTCAACCTGGGAAAACCCTCAGAACCTTCAAGCCTCTCTTGAGTGTTCCTGACATCTGTTCAACCCTTTGCTAGGGTGAGAGTGTCCCCTGAATCGACGGGGATATTCGACCATTTCTCATTGGGTTGGCGCAGATTCGACGAAGATTCCTCACCACCTTTTAGAAACTGCATCGGCGCGATGGGTTCGACCGATAAGGAATGATTATGTCCGCTCTTCCGAATTTCAAGGCTTCGTCCTTCTTCCGTGCAGCACGGGGTTGCGGTGCATTGGCGTTGGCTGGCGCGATGGTTCTGCCGATGTCTCCTGCGATTGCTCAGAATGTTGTTGCGGATGCTCCTGCGGCGGCTGTTGCTGGTTCCCTGCCGGATCATCGCGTCCGCGAGAATCCTGTTGCTACTTCTGATGAGTTCGCTCCTCATTGGAGCTACAACGCTTTGAAGGATACCGGTAACGATCAGGTTCTGAACTTCTCTGGTTGGGGTTTTAAGGGTGATATTAACTCCCCGAAGGGTGTTCAGATTGTTGTGCGTGAGAAGGGCTCGAACACCCCCGTCCTGGCTATCAGCGACATTATCGAGTACAACGACCCCGAGTATTCGTCCCAGTACCAGCATGGACTCCTCAACGGTAACGTTAAGATTCCCGCTAACACCCTGGATACGGCGAAGCAGTACACCGTTGAGGTGTGGGGCAACAACGGCTACGAGGGCGACGAGTTCATTACCCCTGTCGTAGGTAAGGCACCCGAGGGCCGCGGCACCCTGCTCGCTTCTCAGGCGCTGAACTTCAATGGTTCTGATGGTTCGCAGGCTGCGGATGTTCCGGGCGCTAAGGCCACCCAGGAGTCTACCCCGACGTTCGAGGTTCTGTACGACGGCAAGGCTCAGCTGCTGTACACCTCCGAGGGCGGCGCCGTTCACGTGAAGGGTTCGGGTTTCACGAAGGAATGGCGTGAGAAGCACGGCAACGTAGCAGTTTATATTGCCGCTTCTCAGGGCGTTCCCGATGGTAGCCTTCTGCCCGCTGATGGTACGCCGCTCCGTTTTGAGGAGGGTAAGGACTTCACCATTGCCGAGGATGGCACCCTGGATGCTCAGCTGACCGTCAAGCCGGGCGCGCTGCTGAACTACTACGAGCCTCGCAACTACTTCCCCGGTATCCCGCGTTACGAGGTGCGTTACGAGGTTGACCTGGTTGCTGAGAAGCAGGGCGACTCCCAGCTGACGGTTAAGGACCTGTGGGCTGGTAAGAACGTGGTGCAACGTATTGCGGTGCAGACTCAGGCGTACCGCCCTGAGAAGTTTGCTCCCAAGGTGGAGTACAAGGCTCTGGGCGACACCACCGCGGATCAGGATATTTACTTCTCGGGTACCGGCTTCTACGGTGAGATTGCTTCCCCCAAGGGTGTTCAGTATGTAATCCGTGAGAAGGGTTCGAACACCCCGGTTCTGGCAACCAGTGACCTTATTGAGTACAACCACCACGACCGAGCCTTTGAGTTCGTGAACGGTGAGCTGTCCGGTAGCGTCAAGGTCCCGGCGAACACTCTGGATCCGGCGAAGAAGTACGTCGTGGAGGTGTGGGGTAACAACGGTTACGAGGACGGCGAGTTTGTCGCTCCCGTGGTGGGTAAGGCACCCGAGAGCCGCGGTACTCTGCTGGCTTCTCAGGACCTGAATTTTAAGGGTTCTGATGCGTCCAACACTGATGATAAGAAGCCTAGTCTGACCGATGAGCAGCGCAAGGAACGCGCTACCCGCGGCGAGCTGGCGGTGGCTCTGTACCTTCAGGCTGGCGCGCCCGAGGTGAAGCTGCCTGAGACGTCGCCCTGGCCGGATGTGAAGACTGACGACCCGAACTACGCTGCGTACATTTGGGTTCGTGAGAAGGGCATCAGCTACGGCTGGTCGGACGGCAAGTTCCACGCGGACGCTGGTATCTCGAACGCTACCGTTGCGGCGTTCACTTACCGTGCGGCGGGTTCTCCTGCGGTGAAGGGCGATTCTCCCTATGCGGATGTTAAGCCTGGTGCTCCGTTCTACCGTGAGATTCTGTGGGCGAGCCAGAATTTGCCTACTGTGTACGGTGGTCACTATTTCCTTCCTAAGCAGTTGCTGACTCGCGGCCACCTGGAAGCTGTTCTGACTGCTTTCCAGACTCGATAAGCTGGCCCGCTAAACTGGCTCTGCTTGTCGACACTAGTCGCACGAATAACCCCGTGTTCCCGAATGGTTTTCTATTCGGGAGCGCGGGGTTCTGTTTTCGGGGTTTAGTTTGCTGAGTTTAGCGTGCTGGGTTCTCAGTTCTTAGTGGCTGGTCAACCTGTGAAAACCCTCAGAACCTTCAAGTCTCCATTGAGTGTTTCCTGACATCTGTTCAACCCTTTGATAGGGTGAAAATGTCCCCGAAACCGATGGGGATATTCGACCACTTTTCTCATTGGGTTGGCGCAGATTCAACGGAGATTTCTCACCCCAGAAACCCTATGAAACCGCATCATCCCGATGGGTACGACCCGTAAGGATGATGTATGTCCTCGCTTCCGAACTCTAAGTCTTCTTTCCTCCGTGCGGCGCAGGGTTGCGGCGCACTGGTGCTGGCTGGAGCTATGGTTCTGCCGATGACTCCGGCACTCGCCCAGGATGCGGCACCTGTTGCTAATGCACCGGCGGCAAATGCTGTGACCCCCAAGCCGGTAGCTCAGGACGCCGCGGCACAGCCGACGTACTCCGCTGATTATGACGGCATTCTGTACACCGGCGAGGGTGGCACCGTGACTCTGAAGGGTACCGGTTTCACCAAGGAATGGCGTGAGCAGCACGGCACCGTTGTCTTCTACATTGCTGCTACGAAGGACCGCCCCGGTAACGCTGAGCCTTCCACGTCGATGCTCCGTTTTGAAGAAGGTAAGGACTTCACCATTGCCGATGATGGCACTTTTGAGGCAAAGCTGACCATCAAGGCTAAGGCTCTGGAGAGTTTCTACACTCCCATTGATTATTTCCCGGGTATCACCCTGGATGAGGTGCGTTACGAGACGGGTATTTTGACCGAGGCTAAGGGCCAGCCCCAGTCGAGCATTGAGGATATTTGGGCTCGCAAGAACGTTATCGCCCACCACCCGATGTACACCCGCGCCTACCATCCTGAAGTCATGGCACCTAAGTGGAAGTATGATGCCCTGAAGGACACCACGAAGGATCAGGAACTGCTGATTCAGGGTGAGGGTTTCGTTGGTGAGGAGCTGCCCGGCCGTGAGGGTGCCATGTACGTGATTCGCGAGAAGGGCACCGGCACCCCCGTCCTGGCGATGAGCGATATGAAGTCCTACTATGAAGGTCCCGATGGCGTAACCCGCCTGGAGGGAGGCACTCTTTACCGCACTATCAAGCTCCCCGCAAACACCCTGGATCCGTCTAAGCAGTACGTCATTGAGGCGTGGAGCGACTACGACTACGACCTCACCAAGAAGGACAGGCCCCTCATCACCCCGATTGTGGGTTTGGCGCCGGAGCACCGCGGTGTTCTTATGGGCCGTCAGGATCTGAAGTTTGAGGGTGTTCAGGACTTCGCGGATGCTACCGTACCTAAGGGAGAGTACAAGAGCCTGATTTCGAAGCTCACCTACCAGGAGCAGAAGCAGCGTGCTACTCGCGGCGAGTTGACGGCGGCGCTGTACGCTCAGGCTGGTAGCCCCAAGGTGAACCTCCCTAAGACCTCCCCCTGGCCGGATGTGAAGACCACCGACCCGAACTACGCCGCCTACATTTGGGCTCGCCAGAAGGGTATTACCTTCGGCTGGTCGGATGGTAAGTTCCACGCGGAGGCAAGCATCTCGAACGCTACAGTTGCGGCATTCACCTACCGTGCAGCGGGTTCCCCTGCGGTATCGGGCGTGTCTTCCTTTACCGACGTGAAGCCGAATTCTGCGTTCTACCGTGAGATTCTGTGGTCCACTCAGCAGTATGTCATTAATCCGGATTTCGGCTCTTTTAATGCGACGGACCTGGTGAATCGTGGTCAATTGGAGCAGATGCTGTTCAATTTCCAGAACCGCGCCAAGTAGAACGGTGCCGGGTAGAACCGCGCTATGTAAGACGGACTAGTTCCGCGCTACATAACCCCGTGTTCCTAGACAGGTTTTCTGTTTGGGTGCACGGGGTTCAGCGTTTAACAGCTACTCACTGTGTGAGATTTTCCAGAACCTTAAAGCGTTCCTTGAGTGTTTCCTGACAGCTGTTCAACCCTTTGATAGGGTGATAATACTCCCGAAACCGACGGGGGTACTCAACCACTTTCTCCTTGGGGAAGAACAGGTTCGATAGCGATTTTTATAACCGCCAGCGAGCCCCCTACAGCCTTCTGGGAGAAACGATTTTAAGGATGTCTTATGTCCTCGCTTCCGAACTCTAAGCCCTCATTCCTGCACGCGGCTCGCAACTGCAGTGCACTGGTACTGGCGGGCGCGATGGTCCTGCCAATGACCCCGGTTCTCGCGCAGGATGCGGCACCCGCCGCAAATGCGCCTGTGGCTAACGCACCGGCTGCTAATACCCCTGCAGCTCAAGATGTCACGGCTGAACCGTCTTTCACCGTTGATTATGGGGAGTACGACCTTCTGGACGGCCGCGACTACTTCAGGAAAGAAAGCGACGCCCTGTACACCGGTGAGTACAACGAAATGAAGGTGTCGGGCAGCGGTTTCACCAAGGAGTGGCGCGAGAAGCACGGCACCGTAGTCATCTATATTGCTGCTACTCAGGACCGCCCTGGTAACGTGGAGCCTTCTACCTCGATGCTTCGTTTTGAAGAGGGTAAGGACTTCACCATTGAAGATGACGGCACCTTTGACGCTTACCTGAAGATCAAGCCCGACATTTTGGAGAGTTACTACCCCCTCAAGGAGTATTCCCCGGATACGACTCTGGAGAAGGTGCGCTATGAGATTGGCATCCTTGCCGAGCCTAAGGGGCAGCCGCAGTCGACTATTCAGGATATTTGGGCCCGCAAGAATGTTGTTGCCCACCAGGGTCTGAACGCTAAGGATTATCACCCTGGTACGTTCTCGCCCATGTTTAAGTACGATGCCCTGAAGGACACCACGAAGGATCAGGAGCTGCTGATTCAGGGCGTGGGCTTCAATGGGGATCTCGCTGGAAGCAAGGGCATGATGTACTTGATTCGTGAGAAGAGTACCGGTTCCCCGGTCCTGGCCATGAGCGATATGAAGTACTACCAATACGACAAGGAAAACTACACTAACTTCTTGGAGGGAGGCTTCGCTTTCATCACCATCAAAATTCCGGCGAACACTCTGGATCCCTCCAAGGAGTACGTTATTGAAGCTCGGAGCGACTATGGCTATGTCAGCCAGCCGAATGATAGGCCTCTCCTCATCCCGATTGTGGGTTTGGCACCGGAGCACCGCGGTGGCTATTTGGGCAGTCTGGATTTGAAGTTTGAGGGCATTCACCAGTTCACGCTTGCTAATCCGCACGACGTACGACGCGAGTACTTTTCGCCTTCGCTTACAGATGAGGAGGAGAAACAGCCCGCTACCCGCGGCGAGCTGGTTTCCCTCCTCTATGAGAAGAGTGACAGCCCCAAGGTGGACCTTCCTGAGGTCTCCCCTTGGCCGGATGTGAAGACGGACGATCCGAACTACGCCGCCTACATTTGGGCTCGTAAAAAGGGCGTTACCTTCGGCTGGTCAGACGGTAAGTTCCACGCGGATGCCGGTATTTCACGTGCTACCGTCGCTGCGCTGACCTACCGCGCGGCTGGTTCACCGGCTGTGCAGGGTGTTTCATCCTTCCCGGATGTTAAGCCGGATTCCGCGTTCTACCGCGAGATTCTGTGGGCGACCCAGCAGGGTATTATCAATCCCGACAATGGCATGTTTGAGGCATCGCAGACTGTGAATCGCCTTGAGCTGGCATGGATGATGTACTATTTCCTGACCGAGGTTACTCATCCTGAGCTACTTGATTAAGTAAGCCAGGCTGACTCTAGCCTCGACACCCCGTACACCCTGAGAGTCTTCTTCTCACCGGGTGCGCGGGGTTCAGCTTTTACCGGCTGATTAACCTGTGAAATGCCTCAAAACCTTCAAGCTTCCCTTGAGTGTTCTCTGACATCTACCTGAGGGTTTGATAGGGTGAAGATGTCCCCGCAACCGACGGGGCTTTCAACCACTTTTCTCATAGGGTGTGTGCAGATTCAACGGCGAATTCCCTACCCGCCGTTGAGCCCGCAGAGCCCTGCGAGATACAACTTTAAGGATGTCTTATGTCCTCGCTTCCGAACTCTAAGTCTTCTTTCCTCCGCGCCGCTCAGGGTTGCGGCGCACTGGCGTTGGCTGGTGCCATGGTTCTGCCGATGACCCCGGCGCTGGCTCAGAATGCGGCTCCTGCCGCTGATGCAGCCGTTGCCGCCGCTACCCCTCAGGCAGCTCACCAGGTTGCTGCAGCTAACCCGACCCTGAACGTTTCCATCCCTGACGGTTACAAGTACGATGGCGTAAACGCATCCCTCGTCACGATCGAGGGCGGTACCGTCCATGTGAAGGGTGCGGGTTACACCAAGGAGTGGCGTGCTCAGCACGGCACCGTGGCGCTGTATATTGCCCCCGCGAACTATGCGCCCTCCGGCTACGAGATTCCGACTTCGAAGATGCTGCGCTTTGTGGAGGGTCAGGACTTCACCATTGCCGATGACGGCACTTTTGAGGCTGATCTGAAGGTTGAGGCGTACAAGCTTGCCGCCTACTACTTCGTTGATGATGACAACTTCCACGATCCGACCGGCGGCACCAAGTACGATGTCCGCTACGAGATTCACGTGGTTGCTGAGCAGAAGGACCAGAAGCCGCTGACCGCTCAGGAGCTGTGGGTCAGCAAGAATGTGGTGAGCACCCAGGTTCTGAACACTCTGGCTGAGAAGCCGGAACCGTTCGCACCGCGCCTGGGCTACAACGGTGTGGCTGATCCCGCAAAATCGCAGGATTTGAACGTTGGCGCTCAGGGCTTCCACGGCGATATCCACTCCGTTAAGGGTGTCCAGTTCGTGGTTCGTGAGAAGGGCTCGAACACCCCGGTTCTGGCAACCAGCAACATCATCGAGTTTGACCACCCCACCGAGTCTTCGGCGTACCGTGACGGCAACCTGTACGGTAACGTGCATCTTCCGGCAAACACCCTGAACGCTTCGAAGAAGTACGTGATTGAGGTCTGGGCTAACGACGGTTACGGCGATAACGGCGAGCTGCTCGCGCCGGTCGTGGGCAAGTCCACCGAGGGTCGCGGCACCCTGCTCGCATGGCAGGACCTGGATCTGAACGGCACGAACGGTTACAGGGATGCGAACCTGCCCAACGCGCAGGATCCCAAGAAGGACGACGACCAGAAGCCTGCTCCTTCCGATGAGAAGCTGAAGACTCCCGCAACTCGCGGTGAGCTTGCAGCTGCTCTGTACATTCAGGCGGGTACTCCCGAGGTGAAGCTGCCTGAGACTTCCCCCTGGCCGGATGTGAAGACTGACGACCCGAACTTCCCTGCTTACGTGTGGGCTCGTCAGAAGGGTATTACCTTCGGCTGGTCGGACGGTAAGTTCCACGCTGATGCAGGCATTTCGAATGCTACCGTTGCGGCGTTCACCTACCGCGCGGCTGGTTCGCCCGCGGTTAAGGGCGACTCCCCGTACAGCGATATTGCTCCCGGTTCGGCGTTCTACCGTGAGATTCTGTGGGCTCAGCAGAACAAGGTGGTACTGAACGCTAGCGGCGCTTTTGACGCTCAGCACATGGTGACTCATGGTGAGCTGGAGACTCTGATTGAGGCGTTCCAGGCTCGTACTAAGTAAGGTCGTTTAGACCGCCCGCATCCCCCTCGGGTTTTACCTTGAGGGCGCGCACGGCGCGGTGCATCGGATAGCTCTCTGGTTCCCCGTGCTCCCGAATGGTTTTCTGTTCGGGAGCACGGGGTTCAGCTTTTAACAGCTACCGCTGTGTGAGATTTCTCGAAACCTTAAAGTACTCCTTGAGTGTTTCCTGACAATCGTTCAACGCTTTGATAGGGTGAGAATATCCCCGAAACCGACGGGGCTTTCAACCACTTTTCTCATAGGGTGTGTGCAGATTCAACGGTGAGCTCCCTACCCACTGCTGAGCCCGCAGATCCCTGCGAGAAACAACTTTAAGGATGTGTTATGTCCTCACTTCCGAACTCTAAGTCTTCATTCCTCCACGCGGCTCGGAACTGTAGCGCGCTCGCACTGGCGGGCGTGATGATCCTGCCGCTGCCCCCGGCGCTGGCCCAGGATGCAACCCCCGCCGCAAACGTGCCCGTTGCTAACGCGCCGACTACCAATACCCCCACCCCTGCAACTCAGGACGTCGCGGATGAGCCGTCTTTCACCGTTGTCTATGAGGATTACTACTACCAGGACGGCCGTGACGTCTTCAAGCAAGAGGGCGACGGCCTGTACACCGGTGAGGACAGTAAAATTACGGTTCTGGGCACCGGCTTCACCAAGGAGTGGCGCAAGCAGCACGGCAAGGTAGTCATCTACATCGCACCCGAGGAGAACGTCCCCTACAACGCCCATCAGGTGACCGATACCCTCTTGCGGTTTGAAGAGGGCAAGGACTTCACCATTGACGATGACGGCACCTTTGTCGCCCCGCTGAAGGTTGAAGCTAATACTTTGCCGAGTTACTACACTCTCACGGAGTATTTCCCGGATATGACTCTGGACAAGGTGCGTTACGAGGTTGGCATCCTTGCCGAGCCCGAGGGCCAGCCGCAGTCGACCGTTCAGGATATCTGGGCTCGCAAGAACGTTGTGACGCATCACGGTCTGAGCACCAATGATTATCACTTCGATATGTTCTCGCCTAAGTTGAAATACGATGCTTTGAAGGACCCCACGAAGGATCAGGAACTGCTGATTCAGGGTCAGGGCTTCGTAGGGACTGACATCCCCGGCGTTGAGGGCATGATGTACGTCATTCGCGAGAAGGGTACGGGTTCCCCCGTCCTGGTCATGAGTGAGATGAAGCATTACGTCCAAGGCGATGATGAATACGAGACGGGCCTGGAGGGAGGCTTCGCTTTCGTCAATCTCAAGATTCCCGCGAACACGCTGGATCCGTCCAAGCAGTACGTCATTGAGGCGTGGAGCGACTACGGTTACCCCAGCAAGACGGATAAGACTCTCATCACCCCGATGGTGGGTTTTGCCCCGGAGCACCGCGGCGTTCTTTTGGCGCACCAGGATTTGAAGTTTGAGGGTGTCCAGCGGTTCACGAATGCTTACGTACCCGTAGAAGAACGTATGTACTTTTCGACATCGCTGAACGACGAGGAACGGAATCAGCCCGCCACCCGCGGTGAGCTGGCTTCCGCCCTTTATGAGATGAAGGGCAGCCCCAAGGTGGACCTTCCTGAAGTCTCCCCATGGCCAGATGTGAAGACGGACGATCCGAACTACGCCGCCTACATTTGGGCTCGTGAAAAGGGCGTTACTTTCGGCGGACCCGACGGACAGTTTCACGCGGAGGACGGTCTCACAAATGCAACCGTTGCCGCAATGATTTACCGTGCGTCTGGTTCACCGGAAGTATCGGGTGTTTCGTCCTTCCCGGATGTTACGCCGGATTCCGCGTTCTACCGTGAGATTCTGTGGGCTACCCAGCAGAATGTTATTACTCCCGAGACCGGCATGTTTGAACCGAATCATGCTGTGACCCGCATTGAATTGGACTGGATGTTGTTTTATTACCGGCATCGTGTGATGAACCCTATCACTACCGGTCTGTATCGCATTGCTAACTAAGTAGACCGGACCGGTTATAGCCCGGGCACCTCGTCACAACGGACGGGATGCCCGGGCTCTTACGCACTGGGGGAATCTGCGCAGATTCTTCTAGAGTTCTCGCCCCTAGAATTCTCGCCCTAGAGTTCCCACGCGGGGGTTGCGGCGGTGCTTGCCGAGTGCGCGTCCTGGCCGGTTGCCACGCCGGTGGAGATGGTGAAGTCCCACGGGTCGGTGTTCAGTGTGGACAGCTTCGTTTCGATAGCAAAGCCACGCTCAGCGAGCAGGGCGCGCAGGCGGTTTGCAGCCGACTGCAGCCAGAGGGATTCGCTGGCGGCGTGGGAGCAATCAATCAGGGCGATGTTGCTGCCGTCAATTCGTGCGGTTTCGCGGAATTCGCTGGCGGGGTGGTGGCGCAGGTCGGCGGTAATGTACACCTGCGCGTCAGTGGCGCGCACAGCGTCGAAGAGGGAGTCACCGGCACCACCACAGAGGGCGACGCGGCGGATCGGCTGGTCAGCGCGTCCGGCGATGCGCAGGCCACCAGCGGTTGCGGGCAGTGCCGCAGCGAGGCGTTCTGCAAGCTCCTTGAGGGTAATTTCTTCTGGCAGGGTGCCGAGGCGGCCGGTACCTACCGCGTGTTCCTGCTCGTCGAGCACCTGGGTTTGCGCTTCGGTGAGCGGTTCGCGGTCAATCAGGCCGATAGCGTCACAGAGTGCTTCGTTCACGCCTTCAACGGCGGCATCTGCGTTGGTGTGCGCGCCGAGCAGGCCGCATCCGCCTTCGATGAGGGTGTGCAGAACGTTGCCTTTGTAGTCGCTGTCGGGGATGAACTTTGCGCCGCGGAGTAGCAGCGGGTGGTGGGTGATGAGTAGCTGCGCGCCTTCGGCTACGGCTTCTTCGGCGGTGGCGGTGAGGGCGTCTACTGCGAAGAGGACGGTGCTTACTTTAGCGGCGCCACGTCCGGCGACGAGGCCGGAGGCGTCCCATCCGGCGGCGAGCTGCGGAGGGAAGAGCGTGTGGAAGGCGTCGACGACTTCTGCGAGGGTGGGGGTTTCTAGTTTTTCAGTCATACCTCTATTGTGGCAGGTGGCGCGGCGGGGCAGGTGGCGGTTTACGCCAAAGCCTGCAGTAACGCAGGAATATTATGCGGCTCGGCGGTGTTCTTCAGATAGTGTGGTTTTATAGTTCAAGGAGGAATCATGACTGATGTTGTTCTTGCCGGCGGCTGTTTCTGGTGCCTGGATGCGGTGTACCGCCAGTTCCGCGGGGTTGAGGCGAGCGTCTGCGGCTACACGGGCGGCGATACTCCCGACCCTGATTATCGTTCGGTGTGTTCGGGTGCGACCGGGCATCAGGAGGCGCTGAAGCTCAGCTTTGACCCGCAGGTGATTGACCTGGATACGGTGCTGGATATTTTCTTCACGAGCCACGATCCGACCAGCTGGGATCGTCAGGGTGCGGATACCGGTTCGCAGTACCGTTCGGTGCTTTTCTACGCGGATGAGCAGCAGCGTGAGGCGTTTGAGCGTGCGGTGGCGCGTGCTCAGCAGCTGTACTCCTCCCCCATTGTTACGGAGATTAAGCCCCTGGGCGTGTTCTATGAGGCTGAGGAGTATCACCAGAACTATTACGCGTTGAATCCGGCGCAGGGTTATTGTGCGTTTGTGGTGAGCCCGAAGGTGGCTCAGGCGCGCCGTAATTTTGCGCATCTGCTCCGTTAGCTACTCCGTTAGTCGGTGCATCCGGTTCAGTCGAGGCGTATTACGTTGTTCACCCCGTAGCTGTCTTTTGTTGTGTGGCAGCTATGGGGTGTCTTCATATGCACCCGGCTATTTGTTGTTCGCCTGCGCTTTAGGGTTGCTATAAGGTACGCCCGGTATGATGGGGGTGTCGACTCACTCCCCCCTCGTCCGTTGACCTCCCCGAAAGACTGCTGATGACTAGCTCTTCTTCTAAGCCCGTCGCCTTGAGCCGCCGCGCCGTGTTGGGTGCGGGCGGTGTTGGTCTTGCCGCTGCGTTGTCTGCGTGTGCGCGTACGGTGCATCCGCCGGCTGATGTTGCTGAGTCTGGCTCGGCGAGTGCTCCGGCGAGCCCCTCTGCTTCGCCGGCGTTGCCGTCTGCGAATAAGTCGTATCAGGGTAAGGTCACGTTCGATAACTTTGAGAAGAACGGCGAGTATGTGCCTGCCACGGCTGAGAAGAAGGCGCAGAATGTGCCCAAACCGATTATGCCGGAGAAGGTGCAGGAGCTGAGCATTGACGGTATTTATGCGCTGATTGGCTATTGGATTTCTAGCTTTAATTATTTGGCGTTGACGGGTGATATTGAGCCGTTGAAGAAGACGGATCCGAGTAGCGAATACTATAAGGAGCTTGAGCCGATGGTTAAGCTCTATGAGACGGGTCGCGGCTGGATTTACGATACGAGTGAGCCGATGTCTGTGTACCTGTTGACGGATACTCCCACGCAGGTTGAGGGCGACCGTATTCGTTATTTCTGGCGTGCTCGCTCCCTGGTTGATCAGAATGCGAAGAGGCATCTGACGGAGGGCGATAACCGCGATAAGTCCCTTGTGGGGGCTGAGGATTCTCAGGGTCAGGCGATGCGGATTGTTGTGGAGTATAAGGAGGGTGCTTGGTTTATGAGCACTCAGAAGGATAAGGATGCTGATAAGAGCTCGGATTCTGCGAGCCCTTCGGCTTCCTAGTGCACTAATTGCAGCTTTTTGATCTTTTCTCTGCAAAAGGATACAAGTAGCGATATTTGATATCTATTTGCGCGTTTAGGGTATGATAAGGGTGTCAACTCACTCTCTTTCCTTTGTTGACTTCTTTTGAAAGGCTGATAATGACGAGCCCTTCCCTCATATCTACCCGCGTGAGCCGCCGCGTGGCGCTGGGTGCGACCGGTGCCGGTGCACTTGCTGCGTTGACTGCGTGTGCTGGTAGTATCCGCCCGCTGGCTGATGGCTCAGCGTCAAGCTCCGCTTCCGCAAGTGCATCCGCTAGTGCTTCAGCTAGTGCCTCGGCAAGCGCTTCGGCTTCTGCTTCTTCCAGCAAGTCCTATAAGGGCTTCGTAAAGTTTGATAACTTCGAGAAGAAGGGCGAGTACGTTCCGGCGACCGCCGCTCAGAAGGCACAGAACGTGCCCAAGCCTCTCGTTCCGGCGAACATGAACGATCAGAACGTTGACGGCATGTACGCGTTCATTGGTTACTGGCTGGCGAGCTTCAACTATGCAGTGCTGACCGGTGACACTGAGCCGATGAAGAAGGCGGACCCTGCGGATATTTACGTTGACATGCTGCAGGATTACGCGGTGATGTATGGGGACGATCTTGGCTGGCTGTACGGTTCGGATACCCCGATTACTATTGAGCTGATTAGTAGTGCACCACAGAAGCCTTCCGGTAGCAGTGCCCTGTACTACTGGCCGGCTTATATGAACTACAGCCCTGATGCGAAGATTCACCTTGAGGGTAAGTCGGATCAGCCTTTTAAGACGGCGGAGAGCCCGAACGGCAAGCTGATGAAGGCTATTGTGGAGTACAAGGACGGTAAGTGGTTTATGCTTACCGGCAAGGAAGGCTCTTCTTCGGCGGCTTCCGATTCTTCCTCGGGCTCTTCTTCTGTCTAGGCCCCACCTTAACGGTTCAGGTCTAACGGTTTGAGGTAGGCTTCTCCCCCGCCTACGGTAATGCACCGTGGGCGGGGGTTTCTTTATGTCGAGACTTGGTGATGCTTTGCAGTGGTATTAGGTTGCTTTGTCATCGGCGCTAAATGACGACCACTGATGGGCATCTGTGTATTTGCCGGTATGATGGGGTTGTCAACTCACTCAATTTCCTTTGTTGACTTCCTATGAAAGGCTAATCATGACGAGCCCTTCCCCCACTTCTGCTGGTATGTCCCGCCGCGTGGCACTGGGTGCGACCGGCGCCGGCGTACTGGCTGCATTGACTGCGTGCGCTAGCAATATTCGCCCGACGGCTGAAGGTTCGGCGTCTAGCTCCGCTTCTGAAAGCGCCTCGGCCGTTGCTTCCGCATCTGCTTCTTCGGACAAGTCCTATAAGGGCTTCGTGAAGTTCGATAACTTCGAGAAGAACGGCGAATACGTTCCCGCCACTGCCGAGAAGAAGGCGCAGAATGTGCCCAAGCCCCTCGCCCCGGCGAACATGAACGAAGATAACGTTGATGGCATGTATGCATTCATTGGCTACTGGCTGGCAAGCTTTAACTATGCGCTAATGACCGGTGATACTGAGCCGATGAAGAAGGCTGACCCCGCAGATGTGTATGCGAAGAGTCTGCAGGAACTTACGATCATGTACGAGAACGATCTGGGCTGGATGTACGGTACGGATACCCCGGTTACTCTTGAGCTGACTAGTGGTTCACCGAAGAAGGCGTCCGGTAAGGGTACCCGTTACGACTGGCCGGCATACATGAACTACAGCGCCGATGCGAAGATTCACATTGAGGGCAAGTCTGACCAGCCCTTTAAGACCGCTTCTAGCCCGAATGGCAAGCTGGCGAAGGTTGCCGTGGAATACAAGGACGGTAGGTGGATTATGCTCACCGGCGATGAAGGCTCTTCTTCGTCGGCTTCCGCTTCTTCTAGCTCTTCTGCTGCCTAGGTCTTCTGTCTAGGCCCCACCATAACGGTTCAGGCATAACAGCTTGAGGTAGGCTTCTCCCCCGCCCGCGGTCATGCGCCGTGGGTGGGGGTTTCTTGTGCCAAAAACCCAGGGAACACTCAGGCGAAAACCCCGCGGATGGCCGGGGTCGGCTGAGAGTGCCTCGGGTACGCTTAACGTATATACATTGACGTACTACATATGGTCTTTACCTGCAGGTTTGAGCCTCGTGCTGACGGCTTTGTGGGTGAAGGATCCGACGAAGGACTTCCGATGACTACTTTCTTCACTCGACGTACTGCCCTGGGTGTTGCCGTTGCTGGCGCGCTTTCTGCGTTGACTGCGTGCGCTAGCGATATTCGCCCGCTGGCCGACAGTACCGGCTCGGCTTCTCCTTCTGCGTCTGCGAGTGCTTCGGTTGCTTCGGGTCTTCCGTCTTCGGGTAAGTCCTATAAGGGTCCGATGAAGTTCGATAGCTACGAGAAGACCGGCGAGTACGTTCCGGCGAGCGCTACGAATCCGGCTGAGAATATGCCGAAGCCTGTTCCTCCGGCGAATATGAAGGAGCACAGCGTTGATGGTGCGTATGCTTTCTTGAGTTTCTGGCTTGCTAGCTTGAACTATTTGATGATGACGGGTAACCCGGCCCCGATTGAACATATCTACTACAACGGCTACGGTTGGGAGAAGTATCAGAGCACGATCAAGCTGTATGCGTCGGGTGCTGGTTGGGTGTACGGTACGGAAACTCCGTATATTGTTGAGCTGCTGACGGATGCTCCTCGTGAGGTGCCGGGTAGCGACAATACCCGCTTTATTTGGGAAGGCTATTCCTACATGGACCCGAAGATGATGCGGCATTATAGGAATCAGCCTGAGAAGGCAACGAGCGCTGATGAGTCGAAGAAGAGGGTGGCGAGGTTCCGCCTTGAGTACAAGGACGGCAAGTGGGAGCTGTCTAGCGCCGCGTAGTTGCCGCCTTGCAGAGGGTTCGCTCTCGTAGTGATTTCTTATGTGATAAGACTCCGCACCTGGTAAAACGCTGGGTGTGGGGTCTTAATTTTCTGAACACTTGAGGTGGTCGCGGGGCTATGTGGTGGCTCTCGGGTAACCTTAAAAATATATACATTGACGTACTGATAGGTCTGTACGGGGTGCCTATGCCCGCCACGGTGTGTGGCGTGATTTGCTCTGTATTGGCTCCAACGAAGGGCTTCCGATGACTACCTTCTTCACTCGACGTGCTCTCCTGGGCGTGGGTGCGACCGGCATCCTTACGGCGCTGGCTGCGTGCGCTACCGATATTCGCCCGCTGTCGCAGGGTTCCGGCGGTTCCTCTGGTTCAGCTTCTGATGCTGCGTCTGGCGCGGCTTCTGGTGCGGCGTCCTCTTCTGCGAGCGCTTCGGCGTCGCCTTCTCCGACGGATGGTCACACTCCCGGCTCGTATGTTGGCCCGATTAAGTTCAATAACTACGAACGGAACGGCACCTACATTTCTGCGAATGCGGATGCGCCAGCGCAGAACGTGCCAAAGCCTCTGATCCCGGAGAAGATGAAGGAGAACAGCCCCGAGGGTGCTTACGCTCTGATGGGTTATTGGCTTGCTTCCCAGAATTATCTGATTCTGACCGGCGATGTTGAGCCGCTGATGAAGGCGGATCCGGCGAAGGCTTTTTTGAGGAACTCTAGGACCATGATTAAGCTCTACGAGTCGGGTCTGGGTTGGATTTACGGTTCGGATCAGCCGTACAAGATTGAGATTGCGGAGAATGAGCTTCAGCCGGTTGCTAATAAGCCGGACCGTTACGAGTGGCTTGTGACCGTCGCGTATGACGCTGCCGCTAAGTACCACATTGAGGGTGAGCCTGATGCGACTATCGTTGAGGAGGAAAAGACGATTCCTCGCACGACGAAGTTCATCATGGAGTACAAGGAAGGCATGTGGCGCATGCTTTTGAACAACGATAGTTAGTTTCCCTCATCTTCTGATACGCACTACTTAAGGATTTTTCATGGCAGCTTTTCTTTCTCGACGTGCCGCACTAGCAGCTGCTACCGGTGCTGGCGCGGCTGCGGCGCTGACAGCTTGCGCTAGCGATATCCGTCCGCTGGCTGATAGCTCCGCCTCCGGTGAGGCTTCGGCCAGTGCCAGCGCTTCTGAGTCTGCGAGCCCTTCTGCTAGCGCCTCTTCGGGTGGTTCTTCTGAGAAGTCCTATCTGGGGCCGGTAAAGTTCGACAACTATGAGAAGAAGGGCGAGTATATCCCTGCGGATGAGACGCATAAGGCGCTGAACATGCCTAGGCCTCGACCGCCGGCAAATATGTACGAGAATACTGTTGATGGAGCTTACGCGGCCTATAGTTTTTATGAAGCAAGCCTCAACTACTTAGTACTTACCGGTGATGTTGAACCGTTGAAAGAAGCTGATCCTGTTGGCAAGGACGTCAAAGCTTTTCAAGGTTATGTAACTGTATACGAAACCAATGAGGGATGGTTTTACGGTTCGGAGAAACCGGTTCAAACTGAGATGCTAACCCCCCGGCCTGAAAAGGCATCAGGTAGCGACACCCTCTATATTTGGCCTATCAGATTTGTTAGGGATCCTAATGCGATGTCTCGCATTGAAGGGCGAGCAGATGAGCCTATGTTCCCTAGTAAGGCTTTGACTCCTGACCACGCCAAGCTGAAGTTGTCCTATAAGGACGGTAGATGGTTTTATGCCGCCACTAAGGGCGGCGAGCAGAGCACTCCAAGCCCAAGCGCTAAAGCATCGACTGAGGCTACCCCTAATAACGCCTAGAGCATCTTTGCAGAGTTCACCTTAGGGGCGGGGATTTACCTCGCTTACAGGCTCATAAGATTTAGGGCTTAGTCCCATGACCCTACGCACTATTTAAGGATTTTTCATGGCAACTTTTCTTTCTCGACGCGCCGCACTAGCTGCTGCAACCGGTGCCGGCGCGGCTGCAGCGCTGACCGCCTGCGCTAGCGATATCCGTCCGCTGGCTGATAGCTCTTCTTCCCCTTCCGGTGAGGCTTCGGCGAGCGCTAGCGCTTCTGAGTCTGCGAGCGCATCCGCCTCGGCATCTGCGACTACTTCCGCTAAGAAGTCGTATAAGGGCACGGTGAAGCTCGACAAGTACGAAAAGAACGGCGAGTACGTTCCTGCCACGGCTGAGAAGAAAGCGCAGAACGTGCCGAAGCCTGTTGTTCCGGAGAAGATGAACGAGGCGACCGTTGAGGGCATGTACCAGTTCCTCTGCTACTGGGTGGCAAGCTTCAACTACATGTTCATGACCGGCGATTTCGAACCGCTCAAGAAGGCTGACCCTGAAGGCCGCTATGCGAACGATCACGCCAATGCTGTTCTTATCTACTCTTCCGGTAAGGGCTGGGTGTATGACACGGATGCGCCGGTTACCATTCAGCTGCTGACTGATGCTCCCAAAAAAGTTGAGGGCGGTCCCAACCGTTACGATTGGCTCGGACGCATTATCTATGATCCCAATGCAAAGGCTCGCGTTGAGGGTCATGACCCTGTTCCTCTGGTTGATGGATCGACCAAGAGCGAGGCAACCAATTTTCCGTTTGACTATAAGGATGGCGTCTGGTTCTTACTCAGTGATGAAGAAGCTGATTCCCCCTCTTCAGAGGCGAGTAGCGCTAGTGCCTAACCCGCGTTCCTAGTTCATTTATAGTGATGAGGGAAGCTCTCGAATGCAGTTGAGGCTGCGTGCGGGAGCTTCCCCTTTTTGTTTGTATGGCCTGCGTACGGTCGTGTTGAACTATTCTCCCAGATGAGCAGGTGCCGGCTTTGAACGTGTCAACAAACCTGCTCGGGTACGCTTAAAAGCACACGAACAAACTATTGAGGGGTTCCCATGCCTACCTTCGTTACCCGACGCACCGCCCTGGGTGTTGTTGCTACTGCCGCGCTCGCCTCCTTGACTGCCTGCGCCAGCGATATCCGCCCGCTGGAGGACCCGAGCGTGGTTGACTCGATGCGTCCCTACAAGGGCGAGTTGAAGTTCAATAGCTACAAGTCCACCGGAACGTACCACCCCGCAAGCAGCACGAAGAAGGCGGAGAACCCGCCTATGCCCACCCCTCCCGAGAACATGAAATCGAAGACGACCTCGGGCATGTACGCAGCTATAGGCTACTGGGTCGCGTCCCTGAATTATCTGACGGTTACTGGCGACGCTACCCCGTTCAAGGACGTGGACCTGGACGGCATCTACGTGCAGAAGATGAAGGCATACGTAGAGTTGTACGCAAAGAATGAGGGGTGGATGTACGGCACCGAGACGCCGCTCGTGGCTGACCTGACCGAGGAGACCCCACAGAAGGGTAACGATGAGCAGTACCGCTGGAAGGGTATTGCCCGTAGTCATAAGGATGCTGTTCTCCATTACGTACCCGAGGACAGGGACATTCGTCTGGCTGAGACGAGCGGTGACTCCAGCGACGATGAGGTCACTTTTGTGTTGAAATACCGAGACGATGCGTGGATGGTCACCGTTGAGACGAAGAGTTCCTCGACGACTTCTCCCGGCTCCTCGGGCGGAAGCGATTCTGGCCTCAGCGTTTAGGATGCGGTAGCGCGGCAAAGCGGCAGCATCAGAGGATGATGACACTTTCCCCTAGTAAACGGCACTTTTCGTTAGCTAACGTATCTTTTGTAGTATTTTCCAAGGTTTGACAACGAAGAAATCATAAACATAACCAAATACACTAAGGTACCCTGAAATAGATACACCGATAATCTATTGAAGGGTACCTTATGTCTACCTTCGTGACCCGCCGCGCCGCCTTTGGCCTCGCCGCCACCGCCGCGCTCGCCTCCTTGACTGCCTGCGCTAGCGATATCCGCCCGCTCAGCAACCAGAGCACGCCCGGACACCCAGCGCTCCTACAAGGGCGAGCTGAAGTTTAACAGCTACGAATCACGCGGCACCTACGTTCCGGCGACCAGCTCGAAGAAGGCGGAGAATCCGCCCAAGCCTATTCCTCCTGCAAAGATGAGGGCCAAGACGACAGAGGGCATGTACGCCGCCATAGGATTCTGGGTAGCATCTTTCAATTACCTGATACTCTCCGGTGATATTGAACCCTTCATGGCTGTGGATATAAACCGAAACGATATCTACAAGGCAGAAGCCTTCGCCGAGCTTTATAAGAGCAACACTGGCTGGATGTACGGCGCAGATGCACCAGTCTCAGCGAACCTGACCGAGGACGCTCCAGAGCAGGTTAACGAGCACCAGTATCGTTGGAGGGCCACCAGCCGCTACCACAAGAAAACAACGATTCACTATACAGATGGCCGGGAACTACCCATGGCCTCATTGGATGGCAATACTGGCGATTATGATTTCTTCTTTGCCTTGAAATATCAGGATGGTGCATGGACGGTCTGGAATGAACGAGTCAAACTAGCTCCGATCTCACCCACTTCAAACGCGAGCAGCTCCGGCGCCTCCGCTTAGAACCCCGGCCATATCGTAGTCGTGCGAGAATCTCTGGGGCCCATGTTTTTCGTCATCTACCGCCGCTTTTACGGCGTTGGAGGCGCACACGACATTGGGCTGACTGCTCCCCTGCGATATTCTGGAATTAGTTCATTTCCGGCACATACTTTATTCACCTCAGAAAGAGCCCCATGTCTACCATGTATACCCGCCGCACCGCCCTGACCGCACTGGGTCTGGGCACCGCCGCGCTTCTTGCCGCATGTTCCTCGAAGTCCTCCGAGTCTTCGGTGACCGCGAGTGCATCCGCTACCGAGTCTTCGACCGCGAGCGCAACCGCATCCGTCTCCCCCACCGCGGAGGCAACCACCACCGTTGAGCCCGGCCCCAGCATGAAGGGTGAGGTCGTTCTTGCCGATTACTCCTCCACCGGCACTTTTGAGCCCGGCACCAAGGAGCACAAGGCAGTGAACGTTGCGATCCCCGTGGAGCCGGCGAAGCTGCGTGAGAACAGTGTTGAGGGTCTGCACGCGTTCATTGCGTACTGGCAGGCTACCCTGAACTACCTGCTGCTGACCGGTGACGGTACCCGCTTCACGAACATTGACCACACCGGTGACTACTCGACTGTGGCTGAGTTCTTCCAGAGCATGTACGCTTCGGAGAGCGGCTGGGTTATTGGTTCGGAGCGTCCGATGGTTCTGTCGCTGACTGCTGACCGCCCGACCAAGGACATCCGCACCGGCTACTACACTTGGGCAACCGAGATGGTGATTGATGGTGCTGAGGGTGCTGGCGTGTACAGCAAGACCAACGATCGTGTGCAGCCGCTGACCGAGGTGTTCAAGTACCCGGGCAAGCCGGTGGCTGGTCAGGTTGTGGCGCACTACCAGGACGGCACTTGGCGTATGGTGCGTCGCGCTCCAGGTACTGCGTCTGCTTCGCCGGTTCCGTCGCTGAGCCCGAGCGCTTCGGCTGAGGGTACTGCGTCTGCGGAGGCTACCACTGCTTCTGCTGAGGCATCGGCACAGTAGATTCAGATCCCCTTTATACCGCTGAGAAGCCACATGTGTTTCGAGAAGCCACCATTATGGTTGCTTTTCGAAACACATGTGGCTTTTCGCTTTTATTCTTTGCCCACCGATACAGATATAAACAAAAAGCCTTGATTCCGAAGAATCAAGGCTTTTTCCTAGTGGTGACCCCAACCGGATTTGAACCGGTGTTGCCGCCGTGAGAGG
>ERZ1674046.53-NODE-53-length-24763-cov-31.672980_pt1 | contig 24763 bp, 14 predicted proteins | sample MGYA00581130_ERZ1674046 | MGnify/ENA primary metagenome ERZ1674046 (study PRJEB41354, sample SAMEA4873345) | human saliva metagenome | biome: human-associated habitat [ENVO:00009003]; feature: mouth environment [ENVO:08000002]; material: saliva material...
GTAAAACGAGCCACACGCGAATCCACCACGCGGGCACCCAACACCTCAAAACCAGTAGAACCCAGCACCACACCTGAAGCCGCAGAAACACCAACCAGCGAATCCGGCAACACAGGCACAGCACCAGCACCCTGAGCGGAAGGCACAGCAGGTGCAGCAACACCCAAAGACGCCCAACCATACGGATCCAACAGACCGGCACCAGAACCGGCACCAGGAACCAACGAACCCACAGAAGGCAACGACGAGCCGCCCACACCCAGCACACGCGGAACAAACGAGTTCTCATCCCACACCAGCGGGTGCATCACCGAAGCATCAAAACCAGCCGCAGAACCAGCAGCGGCACCAGCAGCGGCATCAGCACCGGTTGAGGGCACACCAAACTCAGGTACACCAGCAGACGCACCACCGGCAGCAAGCACACGACCATCAGTAGAAGCACACAGCAGCGAGAAGGACACAGCAGAATCGTCAGCAGAGCCCCACGATGCCACCGAGTTCACAAACCCAGCCGCACCATAGTTCAGCGACGAGCCGGAACCATCCGAAGAAACCTGCAAAAGACGCGAATCATTACCGTCATAAGAGAACACGCTCGTCGAGACCGGCACCAGAGTGACGCCCTCAACTTCCACGGATTCCGGGCACTGCGGAAGCCACGCCTGAGCATCCTCAACAGCAGAGGCAAACTCAGCCGACTGGGAGCCAGCCTTCGCCTCATCCTGCACACCGTAGACGCACACTGCACGAACACGGGCACCCTCATCAGTGACCAGCACCTTCACCCAAGCATTCTCAGGCTGAGCGCTATCAAAGTACTCAACACGCACCAGCGCGCCAAACGCATCAACACCCCAGAAGACAGTGAGGAAAGTGCGCATGGTGGGTTCTCGTTTCGTGTGGTTGGTGAATATCCGGAAGCGCGCCACCCGAAGGTGGCGTACCTTCCCCAAGAATACTCTATGCAGATAAAAAGCTCTGATAGGCGGAAATATAGAGCAATATGATGCTCTACGGGCTAACCGACCAGAAGGATAACTAGGCGCAAGGCCCGGGTCAAGACCAGGCGACCATTCACCAACGGGTGGTGGTGGTGCTCAGGTGAGCCGCCGAGGGCATGCAGAAGGCCCCTAGGCTGAGAGATGGTCTCTCAGCCCAGGGGCTTCTTGCATATTCTATTTAGTCAGCTATGGTCTTGGGGGCTTCATCATCTTCCTTCTCAGGAATGGTGATGCCCACGGTGACGTACTTCTTCACCGACCACCCATTCATCGCTACCGAGGCAGCAAAGAACAGCGCAGGCAGCAACTCCAGACGAACCAGCGAATAGCCCAGGTATCCGAGCGCAATACACCCCGCCAAACCAGCCACGCCGACGCACACGGCACGCAGGGTACGGTACCCCTCGGTTCCCTCCTCAAAGCGAGTGCTCTGCAGGTAGAAGAGGCCCTCACGCACAACACGCAGGAACCCCGGAGTCAGGAAAAGTGCAACCGCCAGAGCCGCCGGATCATAGCCGGCAGTCATGAAACTGGTCAGAGGAACCACAAGGCACAGAACCGTGAAAATAGCCGCTGATATAACGCCCACACGGGTTGAGTACCTATTCATCTGTTCCATGCGCTGCAGGTCAGGAATATCGTCATTAGGCTCGATGCGGTAGATAAGGACGAAGGCGATGATTAGCCCGCCAACCATGTACCAGGAGGCGAAGTTCATCCCCGGGGTCCACACCATTTCATCTGTAGCGTGTAGTACCCCGAAAGCGGTTAGAGCCGTCAGAACAATCAAGCCTACCGCGCCGATGAGCATAAGAAGGAGAAAGAAGAGGTGGAAAGAACCGCCGTTTGCTTTACCTGCAATGCTTTCGCTGTGAGCCATATCTATGACTGCGAGGAATACGGGAACCATAATGAAGAACATTGCGCCCCAAGGCCATTCCTCAAAAATGGCCATCGCTAGAGATGCAAGAGCTATGAAGCTAAAGCAGAACCACAGGAAGATTAGCCATAAAATCCTTAAAACCTCAGAAAAAGTACTCATCTTACTACCTCATCTATCTATTTTTTATGAATGTTACGCCATATATCCTCAGCAGTATGCATCGTCGATGTTGCTACAGAAGACGCACCAGCAACAAGACCACCCACCGCATAATCAACTGCAAACTTAATAGGTTGCATAGTAGTTACCTGCGACACAGCTTGATTATGCCACCAGCCACGAGAGATTATCATTGTATGTTCGCCGGGAGCCATGAGTCGTGCAACCTGCTTCGACATAAACTCCTTAGCCTCTCGCGCTGGAGCCATCATAGCTACATCATCGGCAACCCCTGAGGTTCCCTTCAAACCTGCCAGAGGCTTGTAATCAACAGGCTTACGAATCAGGTTATTCGCCCATTTCCAATCAGTGATTTTGGCAGCGAGACCAGTAGCCCAATTAGGCTTCGTAACCACGCCAGCAGCCTGCCTAGCACCAGCCAAAATACGACCGCCAATACCGCCGGTAATGCCACCAACTACTGCGCCAATCGCCGCGTCCTTTGCTACTTCCTTCCATTCAAAGGACCCCTTCTGTGCCTTTTGGGTAATCACAGACATACCAGCACTAGAAATTGCCCCTCCAAGAGCACCAAATACCACCATGGTCAAAGGACCGCCTGCAACAGATAGAGCACTTATGGCCATTCCAGCGGCAACTGCCGCCCCACCCCAAACATAGGCTTTATTTTCTTTCCACCATTTCTTGGCACCTTCCCATGCATTCTTAGCCAATACAGTTCGGTTATTCCAAGCTGTCTTTGCGGTCTCAGTAGCAGCCCGGTAGAATTTCTTACCTTTGTCCCACAAAGTTACTGCACCATTAGCAACATCTGTAGCCGTCCTCTTGACCCAACCGGTAATACCAGAAGACGCTTTCTGCTCGCGGTACTTCTCAAAGTCCTCCACCGACACCGGCGACAAACCCCACGGATCCACCAAAGAAACCGGGTTACCACCAACCAGCGAGAACGGGTCAGCACCCCAACCAGCACCCACAGGCACAGCCAAAGGATCAGGCGCCGTAAAACGAGCCACACGCGAATCCACCACGCGGGCACCCAACACCTCAAAACCAGAAGAACCCAGCACCACACCCGAAGCCGCAGAAACACCAACCAGCGAATCCGGCAACACAGGCGCACCACCAGTAGCAGAAGCGCCCTGGGCAGACGGCACAGCAGGGGCAGCAACACCCAAAGAATCCCAACCATACGGATCCAGCAAACCGGCACCAGAACCAGCACCAGGAACCAGTGAACCCACAGAAGGCATCGACGAACCACCCACGCCCAGCACACGCGGAACAAACGAATTCTCATCCCACACCAGCGGGTGCATCACCGAAGCATCAAAACCAGCCGCAGAACCAACACCAGCACCGGTTGAGGGCACACCAAACTCAGGTACCCCAGTAGGCGCACCACCGGCAGCAAGCACACGACCATCAGTAGAAGCACACAGCAGCGAGAAGGACACAGCAGAATCGTCAGCAGAGCCCCACGATGCCACCGAGTTCACAAACCCAGCCGCACCATAGTTCAGCGACGAGCCGGAACCATCCGAAGAAACCTGCAAAAGACGCGAATCATTACCGTCATAAGAGAACACGCTCGTCGAGACCGGCACCAGAGTGACGCCCTCAACTTCCACGGATTCCGGGCACTGCGGAAGCCACGCCTGAGCATCCTCAACAGCAGAGGCAAACTCAGCCGACTGGGAGCCAGCCTTCGCCTCATCCTGCACACCGTAGACGCACACTGCACGAACACGGGCACCCTCATCAGTGACCAGCACCTTCACCCAAGCATTCTCAGGCTGAGCGCTATCAAAGTACTCAACACGCACCAGCGCACCAGCAGCATCATAGGTCCAACGCAGAGTCTCGGTACCGCGAACGGCAGAAGAGAGCATCTGTGCGTCAGTGTAGGTGTACATGACCAGACCAGCGGGCGAATCCACACCGCTAATACGACCCAAATCATCACGAATAATCTCAGTGTGCAGAGCCTCAGAAGAGGCTGCCACAGCGGGCTGCTCGGTCACAGAGGTCATGTGCGCGCCACGGTAACCAAACTCACGAACCCAAGTACCCGCCAGGTCAGACACCTGTGCACGCACCAGCGCATCTACCGCGTTGTACTCGAAGGAAGACTCCACACGAGACTCAGAAGTAACGGCGGTTCCATCCAGACGGTACGCGGTAATGTCAGTCTGCTTGACCATACGGCCAGCAGCATCATACGCGTAAGCGCTCGAACCCAGGGGGTGCACAAACTCAGTGCGCAGACCATCAGCGTCGTAAGCGTAGGAGAGCTCATAGCCGCCAGTCTCATCCATGTACGCGGTACGGAAAGACTCCGGAATCTGAGCACCAAACTCACGGCGCTGACGGATCAGACGACCCAAACGGTCATACGACTCAACCGTCACCACGGGAGCACCAAACGCATCAACGCCCGCGTGATCATAAGTCGTCATCGTACGGCGCGCAGAATCACGCTCCATACGGTACAGCAGAGAACCATTCACCGAATGGGAACAGGGAACACCGTCACGGTCATAGCCGAAGGAATGTACAGCACCATTACCGTCAGTGCTGGTCAGCAGACGACCGGCAGCATCATAGGTAGAGGTAGTGCGCACACCCAGCGGATTGGTTACCGCCAGAACATTGCCCATCAGGTCATACTCGTAGCTGGTAATACGACCGGCAGGGTCCATCACGGAGGTAACGTTACCCGCCTCGTCATAACGGTAGTGGGTCACGCCACCGGCACCATTAGTCACCGCAACCACCTGAGAAGCGGCGTCATAGGTGAACGAACGAGTACCCCACTTGTTATCGCGGATGCTCTTCACACGGCCACAAGAATCCCAGGTGTAGAACACCGGAGAAGCCACACCGGAACCGGTAATAGACAGCACACGACCGCACGCGTCATAGCGAACGCGTGCCTCAGAGCCGTCACCGTACACCTGGCGAATCAGACGGGAATCAGCGTCGTACTCGTAACGAGTCACAGACTGCTCAGCAGTACCGGCAGCCTCATAGGTTGCAGCCAGTCGACCGCACACATCGTAGCTGTACTCGGTCACACGACCCGCAGGGGAAATCATGCGTACCATCTGGTTCGAGCCGTTGTACTCGTAGCGGCTCAGACCGCCCTCAGCGTCCAGAACCTGCACGGGGTTACCCGCGCCGTCATAAACCATCGTGGAGACAGTCGGGTCGTCAGCATCGGTACTAACCTGCGGACCAGAATCCTCGGAGAGAACCTCGGTACGCACCGGGCGACCCAGGTGGTCGCACGAGATACGCACGCGATCAACACCATCATTAGTGGTGAATGTCTTGCGCGAGGAATCAACGGAAGTACGTACACTCACACCGGTCGGGTCAATCAATGCGGTCAGGGTGCTCGCGGCATCATACTCGCGAGTCCATACACCACCGGCGGGGTCAATGGTGCGAACCAGGCGCATCAAACCATCGTAGGCGTAGCTGAACTGCGCACCACCCGGCAGGGTAATGCGGTCAATATTGCCGTTCGTATCAAAGGAACGCTCCATGCGGCGACCCAGCGGGTCAACCACGGCAACAACGTCACCACTCGGACCGTACTCATACTCGGTACGAGCACCAGCAGGGTCCACCGAAGCCACCAGGCGACCACCAGCAGCGTACTCAAAACGCCAGCGGGAACCATCCGGATCCTGACGGCACACCATGTGACCGGCAGAATCATAGGTGAACTTAGTTTCATAACCAAGAGCAGAAACAATCTTTACCAGGTGACCCGCAGCAGAGTACTCACAACGGGTCAGCTGCTGCTCAGCATTACGAATACCGGTCAGCAGACCGAAATCGTCATACTCCAAAGAGACGGTAATACCCTCAGGGCTCACCACACGCTGCAGCAGGCCGTCAGCCCACTCAAAACGGGTCACATGACCGTTGCCGTCAGTCATGGAAGAGGGGTTACGCTCAAAATCGTTGGCGTACTCGTAAGTCACCGTAGTCATCGGGCTTACGGCAGGGTTCTGGGCAGACTCCTGCCCCGAAGCAGCCTCATCGAGGGTGCGACCCTGAGCCTCAGCCTCCATACGGGCACGACGAGCCAGACGGGCAGCACGGCGAGCGCGCGGGTCCGTCTCAATAGCACTCATTGCCACGGAGACTACGCGGTCATACTCGTCATAGGCGAAGAGGGTTTCAGCGCCCTCATCGGTGACCTCACGAATAATGCGGCCGCGCTCATCACTGTAGCGAGTAGTACGGGAACCATCGCGGTCCACCACGCTCACACGGTTGCCAAAGTCATCGTAAGCATAGCTAGTACGCCCACCTTCCGCATCAACAATAGCGGTCAGGCGTGCGTACTGGTCATTGACCCAAAGGTTCGTGTAGGAGGCGTCTTCGTTCGAAACATCGGTAATGCCGTTCGGCAGGTAGCGGTAGCGCACACGACGACCGTATTCGGTGTCCTGCTCGGTAATGCGACCGGTCGGGTCGTAGTAGTTCGTCACCTCAACAGCACCGGTACTAGCCACCACGCGGTGAATCAGGCCAGCAGCGTCATGTTCATAACGGCGGGTACCGGCGTCACCGTACACAGCACACAGGTGAGTACGACCGTCAAGGGTGACGTACTCGTAACGCACAGACTGGCCGCGTGAAGAATGAATAGCACCGACAAGACCAGCTTCGGTGTACTCCACGTTGATACGTGCACCACGCTGATGCACGATAGCGCCAACACGATCCTCTTCATCGCGCAGGTACGCGACAGCGGTACCTGCTCCAGCGCTCATGCCCAGGTAAACACCGGTGAGGCTAAAAATGTGCTGAGTGCCAGAGTTGTCGGAAATACGCAACAGGGACGAGGCATCGTAACCCGTAGCGTGCAAAATATAACGCAGGGAGGGGTCAGCACTAGAACCCTCTTCACCCATCAGCTGGGTGAGGGGCAGTTCTTCAAGCCACCACGCTTCACGCGGAGCACGAGCATAACCGTGGGTGCCGTCTTCACGAACAATTCGGTCGAAGGTAACCTCACGGCCTTCAGGCATCGTCCAGACAGCATTCTCAGCGTTCAGCTGCACGCGGCTCTCAATATTCGAGGACCAGCCCGCGCCGAACACACCGGATACAGCGTGCTGACCGAAGACAGCCACACTGTTGTACATGCGAGTTACAGAGCAAGCAGAAACCACGCCGGAGAACGCCATGTCGGTCTCTTCTTCAATGAAGTTACCGGTCGCAACGTTCACGGGGTCATTCACATAACCACTGGTAGCGGGCTTACCTACAACAGCAGGTGCAGGAACTTCCAAATCATGACGTTCGGTGCTGACACCCGCTGCAGCAATTGCATTGCTCAATGTCTCATTCGAGACGGCGCTAATCTCGCCCTCACCACCAGCCTGTTTGAAGGTATCGGCTACAATACCCAACCAGGTCTTATCGTTGGCGTTCGACTTATTCCATTCCTCAAAGGTGGCAATAAGACTTTCAGCATCAATAGTTCCCCACTGGCACTTAGCCGCAAAGTCAGAAGCAAGGCCACGAATATGACCGGGCTCAGCGTCAAAGCTAGCGCCAAGGTTTCCCAAGGTATTAGAGAGAGCACGCACGGTCGAAGGGCGCGCCGAAGAAACAGCCATACCCGAGGAACGGGTTTCAGTATTCTCACGATTACCCAGTGATTTAGTATCAATCGCGGTATTCGGCACATACGGCTCCACCTTCGCAGGAGCGTTTCCCCAGAAGTCATCCCACGCCTTGTGGAGACCAAACCACTCGTTCTCATAGTCGCGTGCCTTCTGACGGTTCGCCTGCTCCTTGTGAGCCGCTTCCTTCAACTGATCAACGACACTTGCTAACTGGCTGAATATACGGGCAATGTCATAGCCATCGCTTACAGCAGTATCAATGTTAGAAGCAGTAACCTCCGCATAGTGTCCTTCAAAATCCTCGAGAGCAGTTGCCAAAGAGGACTTGAGCCCAGGCATAGCATTATCGATGTTTTGTGCTACTTTACGGCACGCATTCGCCAAGGCATCGGATGTTGCATCGTCGAACTTAACATCCTCTTTATTAGCGTAGGGGGGATTCGGGCCGGAAGACATGATAGGACCTCTGAAAATATCTTAAGTGCGGAAGTGGGGTGATTAAACACGTTATGACAGGCACGCGCACCATGCCTGGAAATAACATGTGTTGAAGCCGGATAACAGAAAACGCCGCCTACCGCACACCGCCCCACAGCTGGGGATCGGGGCGGTAAACGGCGTTTACCAGGGGAGGCTTAGGAGCCGCCACCTGCCTGGAAAATATCGGTAGAAATCTGATTGAGCTGCTCACGCAGGTCGGTCAGTTCCTGAGTCAAGTTACGCAGGGTGTTTTCTACACCGGGCCAGGTGTCATTGCGGAAACGCTCAGCCAGGGGGCCGTCCCAGTTGTTGGGATCCTTCAGCTGGTTACCCTGCTGGTTGAGGTTATTGATTTCGTTCTGCAGGCCGCCGTTGATGATGTTCTGCAGGGCAGTAATAGCATCCTTGGCTGCCTGCGATGAGAGTACGCGATCAGACACGGTGATCCTCTTTCGTCGTTGAGTTGCCGGAAGATGTGCATTAGATACGCGAATATCAAATACGCACCTTTAGTGCTTCGCACCACTTTGAACATTACACCATCTCATGCTAAAAAACACTCCAAACATCCCCTTATGGGAAAAATTTCCAACAGTGGACACTGCGCCATAGCGTGTAGACAAACCCGTTTCTAGCTCACTAAAGAGCTTCTTCAAGTACGGTATGCTTGTGAGATATACACCACCTCACTAGAGGATATACACATTTAAGCGATTCGCAACCACACACGAAAAGAGGACTTTCATGTCTGAAAACACCCAGCAGCCGGCTGCACCGCAGCAGCCGCAGTTCACCCAGCAGGCACCCGCCGTACAGCCTGCATACGGCGCACCCGTCGAGGCACCGAAGAAGAAGTGGGCGGCAGTAACCGCGCTAGTCCTGGGCATTATCTCTGCCCTGACCGGTATTTTTGTGATTGGTTCGTTCCTGACCATCCCGACCATCATTTTCGCTGTAATCGCTCTGGTCATGGTCAAGAATGGCACCGGTAAGGGTAAGGGCATGGCGATTACCGCCCTCGTGCTGGTTCTGGTGGCATATATTGCGACCTTTGCTTTCTTCCAGATTCGTGCGGCGAACCTTGAGAAGTCTAACCGAGAGGCCCGTGAGGTTATCCAGAAGTGCGAGAACCACGAGCCTGGTTACTACATCACTGAGAAGGACGGTAAGCGTTACTGCAACGCTGGCGGCTGGGTCTACGAAATGGACAAGTAAACCCATTTATATGGTCCGATAAAAGCCTCATTTCGAGACGGAGGGGCGTTCGCACACACGCGGCAGTCGCCGCGCCTGCGAGCGCCCCTCGGCCGTATCCTCCGTGGGTGCTTCAGCATCTGGCGGCGAGTACACCCTGGAGCATCTGCAACGCATCCTCGATGCGCACTCCACTACCATCACCGACTCCAACCCGATTGAAGGAGCGAATAGCTAAATGATGTCTCAAGAATCTGCTATTACCTTTTGGGGCGTATGCTCCATCATCACGACTATTTTCACGATTCTCACCCTTGCCGCTTACATCATCAATCGACGCCGTGACGAGAAGAAGAAGAAGCGTGAAGGCATCTACATTAGTCGTATCGATGCGCTACTGGCGTACATTATTGTCTTTATCCCGGGCTTCCCGCTTGTATGCTATTCCCTGTCATTAGAAAGGGCAGAGACGAGTACTTTCATGGAGGTTGTATACATACTCATGACTGCTTTCCTCTTGTTCTACCTGTGGCATGTCAATGCCACGTACATGAAGATTTCTTCTGAGGGTATTAATATGCACACCCCTGTTCTCGGGTCGAGGATCTGCCCCATCGGCTCGATTGATAGCGTTGTTTATAGTGAGTCCAAGGATGAAGATACCGCTAGCAGGATGTGGTTCCTCACTAAGTCGCGTGCGCGTATTAATCCGTTGAGCAAAAATTATGATGAGTACTATCTCTTGGTCATTACTCGGTTCAGGATTGAGTATGGCCGCTGGCCTGATCTGGATAATCCGGCTGATGTGGATGAGGTGAACCAGCTGGATAACCGCGATGAAGTCATTTCGTACTTTAAGCGCCAAAGAGAGATTTCGGGTCTTGCTGACGTCGATATGTAGCCTGCCGGTTTGTGGGCTGAAGGGTTCCATGAAAATAAGTGACGAAAGAGCAGAAGGTTTCCGTCATTCTCCTGTTACCACGACAAGAAAAACCGCCTCTGAACTAAGAAACGGCTTCAAAGAAAATGTTTCGAATGGCTACGATTGGACCATGGTTCGAGTTCTGAGTTGGGTAATTTAATTACACTATTTACAAATTTTCATATCTTAAAAACTTCACCGTCAAGGAGTGTATATATTGGATAAGATAAAACGAGATCAATTAATTGGCATCATAATCATCCTGGCAGTTGCTTTCTGGGTCTATGTTTACGTGCCACATTATATGCGTGACGACAGTGACGGTATCACCGCTACCTGCACCGTAACTAAGGCATATACGAAAGAGCGCGGCGGCACAGTAAGCGGTATGAATGATATTAGACCAAAAGGATTTTTTGAGACAGAAGAATGCGGTACCCTCACATTGTATGAAGCCCCAGAAGGCTGGAAGGTTCCCGCCTACGTTGCAACAGCTCAGCCTGGTAAAAAATACTTATTCCATGTCGCAAACTCATCACCTAAAAAGGAACGGGATTTTGATACGACCCGCTTTGAAGAAATCAAAGAATAACAACCTCATAAATTAAAAACAAAGCCCCCGCGGCCGAGAGTCATCCTCTCAGCCGCGGGGGCTTCACCATATCAGCGCTCCTCACGCGGCGAGCGCTAGGAGGCGCGGCGGCGGGAACGCAGCACCATCACAGTACCCGCACCCAACACCAGCGCACCGCCCACAGCCACAGACACCGCACCAAAACCAGTACGCGCCAAACCACCCTGCTGGGAGCTCACGCCACCCGACGCAGCAGACACACCGGACTGACCCAAAGAGCCACCACCAGCGCCGCCGCCGGAGATACCACCCGGGTACACGCCGCCAGCAGAACCATCAGCCGAACCCTCAGAGGATCCCTGCGCGTTCACGTCACCGGCAGCACCAGAAGCACCAGCCTGACCGGACTGACCACCCTGCGCGGCACCAGACTGTGCGGAGCCGGGCTGGTTAGCACCAGCGGTACCGCCCGGGGTTGCCGAATCCACACGGCGCACACCGCTAAAGTCGTCCTTAGCCGCATTCGGGTCCTTCGGCACGGCAGTCTCAAACGAGCACGCATCCGACGCCTTCTTACCCACAGCAACCGCAAGCTGCTGCACCGGGCTGTTCACCTCAGTACCATCAGCCAGAGTCGCAGAATAGTGCACGTCAAACATGTACTGGCCGGGCTCAGAGAACACCCAGTTCGCGTGTGCGTGCGTCGCGTAATCAATGTCGATCGTGGTCTTGCCGGTCGTCGAATCCAGCAGCACATCCGCACCGTTCAGCGACTCGGTGAACATGCCGAAGCGCGCACCCTCAGGCATGACCTTCGGCACCACGTGCAGGCGCACGGGGCCGCGCAGCTGCGAGTAGTCAATGTCCTGCGTGTTGTAGCCAGGCCAGGGCAGGCCGCTCTGCTGGGTCTGCGGCAGACCGTAGAAGGCGGTGCCGACCGGGCCCATGAAGTTCAGCTTCTCATCAGCCATACGTTCGGTGCGCACACGGCGGGCGTTCTCGCTGACCGTCCACACGACCGAATCGAGCGGGCGCACGGTCGAATCAGCGTCAATGATGCCGCTGTCGTCGCGCAGACCCACGGACAGCTGGCGGTCCTTCAGGGTCGCCTGGATGTCCAGGTGGCCGTGCGAGATCTTGGTGCGGCCGTCAATCTTGCCGGGCACGCACTGGTTACCGGGGGTTCCGGGGGTGGACGGCTGCGCAGACGGTGCCGGGCTAGTCGGAGCAGGGGCGCTCGGGGTCGGGTTCGCGGGCGCCGGAGTGGAGGGCGCCGGAGCAGGTACGCTCGGTTCTGCGGAGGCGGTCGGCACCGCAGGCACGGTCGGAACCTCGCTGGGGGACACCGACGGAACGGTGCTGGGCTCAACAGTCGGAGCCTCGGAAGGAGCCTCGCTCGGTTCAGCAGAAGGCTCGGCAGAGGGCGCGACGGTAGGCTCAGCGCTCGGCGACGGGTCCACCGGAGCAGGCTTCGGCGCATCGCCAATGGGTGCGCTATCGGGAGCCAAAGCACCGTGTGCGGTGTACTTCGTGCCCGGCTCGTAGTTCGCCGCAACCTCAGTGGTGGAGGCGGAAGCGTTCATATCCGGGTGGGTCAGCATCTTCACGCGCAGAGCCGTGCCCTTGTAGAACGACTCGTCACGGAAGGTAAAGCGCGCCACGCCATCCTCGACGGAGCCTTCCAGATCGAGGTACGGGTAGACCGGGTCATCCTGGGCGTAGAAGCCGCCGCGCATGAAGCCGCGCACCTTCGGGTCCTTGAAGCGGACCTCAACGGTGCTGAAGCCGTTGCCGTTCGGGGTGACGGTCACGTCGTAGTCCATGCTGGTCGGCGTGTACTGCTGGGTGCTGAGTACGGTGTTCGCCTGATCCGGGATTTCTTCGGGCCAGGAACCGTTACCGTCGTCGCTGTACACGCTCTCAGCCTTACCGGGTTCGTAGGTGAGCTTGTGCGAGATCCAGCGGGACGCCTCCGCGCTATTCTCGTCGGAGGTGTCGGGGGTGAAGACAGCCTGCAGCTGAGAACCCTCACTACCGAGCATTTCAGACCAGGTGGCGGTACCGTTCACAACCGGCAGGTCGGTCAGGAAGTAGCCGTTGTTGTACAGGGTCAGGGTGCCCTTGAGGTTCTTGTTCGCGGCGGTGAAGGTGATGTCGCTGAGCTTGTCGTCGGCATCCTTGTTCTTTGCCGGGTCAGCGTCCAGGCGGTGCGGTGCCACGGACAGCACGTACTTCGCGGCGTCCAGATCACCAACGGGTGCCGCATTGTAGCGGTCAACGGTGGGCACGGCGGTGGGGGTGCCGTCACCGAGCACGGGTTGCATGCCGCCAACCTGCCAGACCAGCTTCGACGGCTTGGAGCTAATGATGCGGCCGTCGGTGGAGCGCGCCACGGTGCGGTAGGTGACCACGTAGCGGCCGGGGCGGGTGAAGGTCGTGGTGTTGTGGGTGTGGCTACCCTTGTCGAGCAGCCAGGAGTGCCAGCCGGTGGAGCTGCTGGAGAGCATGCGGTACACGTCGGCGGGGGCGTCGTCCGGGTTGTAGCGGAAGAGCTCCATACGGCCGGGGCCCTCAACGGAGAGAATGTCGGTAGCGAACACGCCGTCACGGAAACGCTCGGTGGGTACCTTCGTGGATGCGCCCAGGCCAGCCCAGATGGGGTCCTGGTTGCCGTAGGTCAGGTGCGGTGCCATGTAGAGGGTCTGGCCGGGTTCGCCGAGGAACGCCAGGGAGGGCGAGTCGCCCAGGGTCATGGTGTACTGCGACTTGCCGTCCCTGGTGCTGTAGCCCTTGCCGACCCAGTTGACGGTCTTGTCCAGTTCGTAGGTGTCTGCACCGGTCTTGTAGGGGTTCGCCTCGTTCATGAGGACGAAGGTGCCGTTCTGCTCATCCCAGTATGCCTTGGGGGCGTCAACGTGGCCCTTGGTGGTGACGATTTTGCCATCGTCGGGGCCTGCTGCGGCGGGCAGGGAGGGGGCAGCGCCGGCGAGCGCGAGCAGCGCTGCGGCGGAGAGGAATGCGGCTGCGCGGCGGAGGGCGGGCTTGCCGCCGGGGATGAAGAGTGCGGGGGTGTGTGTGGTGACCCGTCGTTGGGTCTGCTTCTGAGAGCTCATGACAACCTTTCTCATTTTTCTATCCTCTAGGGTAGCTCTTTTGCAAATAATTGTCATTTAGAACCTAAGTGAGTATAGTGATTCTCAGAAACACGTGTGCGCCGAGGCGCGCCCAAAAACGCACACCACGTACATCCACAAAGAGAAAAACACGGCAGAGCGCACCCCGGACGCAGGGGAGAAACCGGCAACAGGCCGCCGGGCCCAGCACCGGGCAAGCCCCGAAAGCAACGGGCCCCGAACACACCGGGCAACGCGCCAGCCAACGAGCAGTCATCCAAGGAGCCACCATGCAAGGACGCACCAAACCTCTGAGCCTACTCAGCGCAACCACCCTCGGATGCACCCTCGCACTCGGGGCACCCCTCGCCCTCCCCCAGGTCGGCACCTTCACCGCCGCACAGGCGCAGGAAAACCAGGCGCAGGAAAACCAGACCGGCACCCAGGCAGGCACCGAGTCGCGCGGTTACGTCAACTACGAAGGTGACTACGTCATCGCGGGCGTACACACCGAAATGCTCAACGCATTCCTCGACGGCAACCAGTTCACCCTCGCCACCCTCGCAGACACCGGCCCCGGCCAGCAGGGACGATTCAACCCCGCCCGCACCGTCTTCCACCTGCCCGACGTCGAGGACGCACACACCAACGTCGTAGCAGGCTACGACTACATTGCCCCCGAAGGCACCGACATCTTCTACATTCCCTCCACCCGCACCCGCGGCCTGCTCTACCCCGGCCTCGGTGCGGAAGGAATCCGCCCCGGCGCACTCAAGGACAACACCATCAAACTTGAACTCGTGCGCAGCAGCGTACCCGAAGGCGGCCGCGCCGAAGTCTTCACCGAATCCGGCCGCGACAACCCGCGCGTCTTCAGCACCAACGACCAGCTCGCACCGCACACCATCACCTCTGGCGGTCACGAGCACCTCAGCTGGGCATTCACCCGCGCAGGCATCTACCAGCTGACCTTCCGTGCCACCGCAACCCTTGCCGACGGCACCCCGGTCAGCTCCGAGGCGACCTACACCATCGCCGTGGGCACTAACGCTGAGGACGGCTTCAAGCTCCTGAACGCACAGAACGCCGCAAAGGAAGCGACCAAGGACGCCACGAGCGAGGCGACCACTACCCCCGAGGCGACCTCCACCGCTACCGAGAGCGCCACCAGCAGCCCCAGTGCATCTACCTCCGCAAGTGCTGAGGCGAGCGCTTCTGCTGAGGCGAGCGCATCCACCGGTATTCGCCGCGTGGATGGATCCGTGAACGGTCAGAACGCCGCGCAGGTGACCGACCCGAACGGTGCGAAGGCGGCAGCGAATGGTGAGCAGGCATCCCAGGGTGGATCCGGTGTAACCGCTATCAGCGGCACCGACAACACCAATAACGGCTCTGACAAGGGTGAAAACAAGGACGGCAACGCCACCAGCGCGAAGGGATCCAGTGTGAAGGGCTCCAACGCCCAGAACATCAGCGCCCCCAGCAACGGAGGCGGCATTACCGGTAGCGGCGTGCTATCCTCCGGTCTGCCCGGCAGCCTGAACCAGCAGTGCATCGCCACCGAGGTTCCCGCCGAAGATGCCAAGGACTCCAAGGACGCTCAAAAGGACAACAAGCAGAGCAACCAGGCAGCCCAGGCACCGACCAGCATCCCCACCCTCGCCGTGGTCAACACCGCCGAGCACAGCGGCCGTGAAGAAGTCACCCACGGCCACTTCGACGTAGGCCCGATCCTCAACGGCGGCAACCTCACCAGCAGCGTGAAGGACGACCGCACCAGCCCCGCCCGCCACGTCTCCCCCGGCACCCTCGAGTTCGTGCTCAATGACGCCGCGAAGATCAACCTGCCCGCAGGCATGGAGAACATCGCCCCGGCGGGCACCCCCGTGCACATGATTGGTGCAACCCAGCAGCAGGGCGTGCCCTGGCTCGGCTGGAGCACCCAGGACCCCGAACTGCTCAAGCAGCTCGACGGCCCCGTCACCATGAGCCTCAACGGTTTTGAGGGCCCCGGCACGATGTCCACCTTCCTCTCCGGTAACTTCGGTTCCGCCGGTCAGCAGGTCTTCGATTCGCGGAGCGGCGGCTCCTTCCAGGTGCCCGCAAACACCCACCAGCACAGCAACTGGGTGTTCACCGCTGAGGGACGCTACACCGTGACTATCGGCTGGACTGCACGCCTGAAGAACGGCCAGCAGGTCAGCAGCGAATCGGTTCTGCACTTCACCGTCGGCAACCCCGATAACGCCCCGGCAAGCAACAACGCACAGGGTGGGGCAGAAACCAAGCAGGACGGCGGCAACGCTAACAACGCTAACGGCGCCAACAACGGCAGCGAGAAGAGCACCGCAAAGAACCCCGTCAACGGCACCGTCGACGAAGCCACCGGCATCGTTACCAAGCCCGACGGATCCAAGGTGCGCATCGTCGGTAAGACCGCCTCCGGCGAGGATTGCGCCTTGACCAGCCAGGAACTCGCGAACGCCCAGAAGGCAGCCGCGGCAGGCAAGCTACCGAACACCGGTGTGGTCATCGACCCGTTCATGGTCAGCACCTCCATTCTGGCGCTGGCACTCGGTGCCATGATTTTGCGTTCGGCACGCCGAAAGGGCCGCAGCGGTGACACCGCATAGCGGGCATACCGGCAACCGCGCACACGCTTATAGTCGGCGTACCGCCCTCACCCTCGCCTCCCGTATTGCGGTGGGTGCGGGGGTGGGGGCTGGTGCCTTCGCACTGAGCGGATGCGCCAGCACCGTGAACGCCTCCTCCGACCGGATGCGCGTGGTCGCCACGACCCCGATCCTGGCGGACTTGGCGCAGCAGATTGCAGGGGAGCGCGCCAGCGTGCACTCCCTCGTGCCTGCCGGCGCTGACCCGCACTCGTATGAGCCGAGCCTGCGCGATATCCGCGATGTCGCCTACGCCCGCTGCGCCCTGACGAACGGCCTGCTGCTGGAGCAGCGTAAGCTCAGCAAAATGGTTGAGGCGAACCTGCCCACAGGCGTTGTGTCCGTGGCGGTTGCGGAGAAGATTGAGCAGTACGGCGGCAAGCTGGAAGCCATTGTTGAGGATGCCTCCCTGGACTCCATCTGGCTGGGTTTGCGCGTTGAAGAGGGCGGGCAGAACGAGTCCGCCCCCGCCGACTCTTCGGATGCAGGAATGCGCTTTGAGGTGCAGAGCGTGCGAGCGCGTACCTCTACCGATTCCTCGAATGCGCAGCTGGCGGCGTTCATTACGCAAACCTTCGGTGCGGTGGAGATGCTGTGCGATTCGCATGCGCGCGGCGTGAACCTCACCCGTGAGGGGGACACCGCGATCCGCACCGGCGATATGGGTTCGCTGGAGCTTCCGTTGCAGGCGCATACGCACCTGTCGTGGGCGTTTAGTGATGCCGGCGAGTACGCCATTGAGCTGAGCGCCACCGCGGTCAATGCGCCGGAGTCGGTGCGTTCTTCGCGTGGCACCCTGTACTGCGCGGTCGGTCGTGACCCGCAACAGCTGGTGGACCGTCTGGCGAAGGAACAGAACGTTTCCGCCGCCGAGATCAAGGTTCTTTCTGCAGGTCACGCCGATATTACGGCACGTACCGGCGACGGCAGGCTCGTGCTTCGCGCGGATTCCTCCCAGGGCGCCGTAGAGTACGAACTGAACCGCACCGTGGTCGCGGTCCCCTCCCGCACCCTGCAGGAGGTGCCCGCCGGCGGTAGCTACCGTTTCCTGCGTTCGGGTGCTTCGGAGCATCGCGGTCAGGTGTATCTGCTGGCGCAGGCCGTTCTGGGCAAGCACGTGCACGGCGAAATCGACCCGCATATTTGGCATTCGGTACCGAACGCGAAGGCGAGCGTGCAGGTCATTCGTGACGCGCTCACCTCCGCCGACCCGGAGGGTGCGAGCGAGTACGCGACCCGCACCGAGCAGGTCATGAAGGAGCTTGACGCCCTGGACGCTCAGCTGCGTCAGGTGTACGGAGGCCTGCCGGAGTCGGCACGCAACCTGGTCACCACGCACGACGGCTACCGCTACCTGGCGAGCACCTACGGGTTGCACATTGCCGGTTTTGTGAGTGCCAGCGCCAGCGGTGAGCCGAGCATTCAGCAGCGTCAGCGCCTGCGTCGCACGGTCGAGGATTTGAAGGTTCCAGCGATTTATCTGGACAAGTCCACGGCGATGCGTTCACCGGTTCTCACGGAGCTGGCTCGGGAGGCTCAAGTGCGTACCGGGGTGCTCTATTCGGACACTCTGGATGCGCAGGCTCCTCACTACGCGCAGATGATGCTGGCGAATGCTCACACGATTGCGCTGTGCTCCGGGGCTAGTTCTGGCGGCGATTCTTCGGGTGCTAGCTGCTCGGAGGCAAGCACCTCATAACCCGGTTCTGAGCTACCCACAAGCTCATATAGCCGTATTAGCATATAGATAATCTTTCACACACCGTTTCGGTCATGATTCTAGGAAGTCCTCATGATGAACTCAACCACCCCCTCCCGTTCCTCACGTAGCCGCGCCCTGCCCGCCCTGGCTCTGGGTGCCAGCCTCATGCTCGCACTCCTGGGTGTAGCACACGCGGAGACCACCCCGGCAACCGCCGAGAGCGCTTCCGCCCAGCCGAGCGACAGCAACCTCAGCCGCGGCGAGCGCGCCCTCACCCAGACCCTGTCGGCGGAGCAGCCGGTCGCATCCGGCCGCACCGAAATTTCCGCCGGCCACGTGGATATGGGTCCGCGTTTCAATAACGGCAAGTTTGAGCTCATGCTCCACGACGACCACGGCGAAACCCCCGTCTGGCGCAGCCTGGACGAGGTCATCTACCGCGGTAGCGATAAGGCGATCCTTGAGGTGCCGAACGACCCGCGCTACTCCTTCGTGGGTGCGCCCGCCGGCTCTAAGGTGTACGTCATTCCGCAGACCGAAACTAAGGGCGTGATCTGGCCGGGTTGGAACACTCAGGATCCGCAGCTGGTGTCCAAGCTGAACCGCGGCGTGAACCTGACCCTGGAGCAGGTGAGCGGCCCCGGCACGTTCAGCCTGTATCTGGAGAACGGCAACTTCTCGGCGCCGCAGGTGCTGTGGTCCTCGACCAAGAGTGAGCCGCAGAAGCTGTGGGTTGAGAAGAACACTCACACCCACGCGAACTGGGTGTTCACCGCTCCGGGCGAGTACCTGTTGAAGGTCACCGCGAGCGCTGAGCTCTCTGACGGTTCGACTGTGTCTGATACCCGCTACCTGAAGTTTGCGGTGGGTGACTCCGCGAGCGCTGATGCCCTGTACGCGATGGAGGCGCAGGCGCGCGGTTCGGGCTCGGCTTCTTCTGCATCCTCCGGCACTTCGTCTAACTCTGCTTCCCAGTCTGCCGGTACTCAGGCGTCCGGTTCTTCGTCTGCCGCCGCGGCGAGCGACCAGAGCAGTTACAAGGCAGAGTTCACTATCCCCTGGGGTGCTATTGCCGCAGGCGTGGCAGCTGTGATCGCCGTAGGCGCGTTCCTTTCGTTCCGTCGCCGCTCCTCCGCGCAGCGTGAGGCACTGGATGAAGTGCGCGGTGACCGTTCGTGAGCGCGTCGGTAACAGCGGGTACTGAACCCGTTCTAGAGATTTCGAACCTGTACGCGGGTTACGCGCGCCGTTCCATCCTCAAGGATCTGTCCCTGACCCTGGAGCGCGGCGAGTTTGCGGGTTTGATTGGCGCTAATGGTGCCGGTAAGACCACGCTGCTGCGCACCATTTTGGGTCTGATTCGCCCGGCATCCGGGCAGGTTCGGGTGTTGGGTGAGTCGCCGCGTGTGGCGCGTGCGCATATTGGTTATGTGCCGCAGAAGCACCAGTTCCAGTGGGATTTTCCGCTGACCGTCAAGGACACGGTGATGACCGGTCGCGTGCGTGAGATTGGGTTCTTCCGCCGCCCGGCGAAGAAGGATTGGGTGCAGGTTTTTTCGGCGATGGAACGCACCGATGTTCTGCACCTGCAGGACGCTTCCATTGCGGAGCTTTCGGGTGGCCAGCGTCAGCGAGTGCTACTTGCACGCGCCCTGGCGGCGAACCCCTCCCTGCTACTGCTGGATGAGCCGTTTACGGGCGTGGATGCCCCCACCCAGACCACGCTGACCCGCCTGTACCGCGAACTGGCGGATGAGGGCATCACGATTCTGATGTCTACGCACGACATGCTGGCGGCGCGCGAGTCCTGCTCACGCCTGTGCGGTGTGCGCGGCAATATTCACCTGGACGGTCCGGCGGACTCCTTTAGCCTGGAGCAGCTGCATACGTGGTTGCACGGTCACGATATTGAGGAGGCGCAGGGCCACGCCCGCACGGGCTTCACCTGTGCCGGTGGTGCGTTGGATGAGTACGGCCACGAGCTGCCTGATTCCTGCGCTTCTGACTCTTCTCTCTCCCCCGCCCATACTGCTTCTACCGGGGGTGCCCGTTGATTACTCCTATCGATTTTCTTGCCGACCTGTTCAACCCGTCTCTGGCGTTCCTTCCGCGCGCCCTGGCGGCGGTGCTGCTCGCGTCGGTGGTTACCGGTGTGGTGGGCTGCCACGTGATGATGCGCGGCATGGTCTTCATTGGCGATGCGGTGGCACACTCAGTGTTCCCGGGTCTTGCGGTGGCGTTCGTGTTGGGCGGCAACCTGATGGTGGGTGGCCTGACGGCGGGCGTGGTGACGGCTATTCTGGTGGCTATTTTTAGCCAGAATCAGCGGCTGCGCGAGGATTCGGTCATCGGCATTTTCTTTGCCGCGTCCTTTGCGTTGGGTATTGTGATTATTTCTTTGGCGCCGGGCTATTCGGGGTCGGTGCAGGATTTCTTGTTCGGCTCGATTGTGGGTGTCTCGAATGAGGACATTACCAACGCCGCGATTATGGGTGCCGTTATCCTGCTGGTACTGTGGCTGTTCCACCGCCAGATTGTGACGGTCAGCCTGGACCGCGAGAGTGCCCGCGCAATGGGCCTGCCGGTGCTTGCCCTGGATATTGTGCTGTACGTTCTGGTGACCATTTCTGTGGTGCTGGGCCTGCAGACGCTCGGTAATGTGCTGGTGTTGGCGCTTCTGGTGATTCCGGCGTCGGCTGCCCGCCTGGCGTGCCGCCGTCTGGGGTCGATGATGGTGTTCTCGCCGGTGTTTGGCGGTATCTGCTCGATTGTTGGCCTGTACCTGTCGTGGGCGTTTAACTTGCCGACCGGTGGCACGATTGTGCTGTCGATGGTGGCGGCTTTTGTGCTGGTGTGGGCGGTGACGGCGGTTCGTTCGCGAGCGCGTGCCCAGCTGAAGAGCTAAATCCAGTTGAAGAGCTAGGCACAGCTCAACCCAACTTTTCTCGATTAAACGCACGAGGCGCATCCCTATTTTCAGGGGTGCGCCTCGTGCGTTTTTTACAGGTCTTAAATACCCAAAGTGAATCATGTTCATGTTTAAAGAACCAAAAGATACACTCCGCGTAATAAAAGCGCATAATTCAACACGTCGGGTTTAATGAAAATACAACCTATCAAATATTTCTTATGGGTTGATACATGTAGTGATAAAGCAGTCACTGCACCCTCATTAGAGCTTCAAAGAAGGAGTCATCATGAAGGCATATGTATACCACGGCCCCGACCAGAAGGGCGCCTGGGAGGAAGTCCCGAACCCCACCATTCTTGAGCCCACGGACGTTATCGCCCGTGTCGACACCACCACCATTTGCGGTACTGACCTGCACATCCTGAAGGGCGACTGCCCCGAGGTGGACCACGGACGCATCCTGGGCCACGAGGCTGTCGGTACCATTACCGAGGTTGGCTCCGCGGTGACTGACCTGAAGGTCGGCGACCGCATCATCATCCCCGCCGTGACCAGCTGCGGTAAGTGCTCCTACTGTAAGGCGAACCAGCCTTCGCACTGCCAGACCGTTGGTGGTGTCGGCTGGATTTTCGGTTACATGATTGACGGCACCCAGGCAGAGTACGTGCGTGTTCCCTACGCAGAGACCTCGGTCCACCTGGTTCCGGAGGGTCTGACCGATGAGGACGTCCTCTTCCTCACCGACGCACTGCCCACCGGCTTCGAGATCGGTATTCTGAACGGCAACACCAAGCCCGGCGACACCGTCGCTGTCGTGGGTGCAGGCCCCGTGGGTCTGGGTGCAATCATGACCGCTAACCTCTGCGGTGCCGGCCGCGTCATCACCGTCGACTTCGACGAGAACCGCATGAACAAGGCACTGGAGCTGGGTGCAACCGATAAGGTCAACGCGGGAGACCCGGACTTCATCGAGAAGATTAAGGCTCTCTCCCCCGACGGCCTGGGCGTGGACGTGGCAATTGAGGCTGTGGGCGTTCCGCAGACCTTCGAGACCTGCACCAAGATTGTTCGCCCCTACGGCAACATCGCTAACGCTGGCGTGCACGGCAAGCCCGTTGAGCTGCCCCTGAACACCATGTGGATTTCTAACGTTCGCATCAACATGGGCCTGGTCAACTGCAATACCGTCGGCAACCTGCTGAACATGGTCCGCTCCGGTCGCCTGAACGCTAAGGCAATGGCAACCCACCGCTTCACTTTCGACCAGTTCGAGGAGGCATACGACCTGTTCAGCCACGCTGCCGAGCACAACGTGGTGAAGGTTGTTATCTCCCGTAACCCCGAGGTTGCGGCATAGACAGCGGTAAGCTCATATACCGCTCATACTGAAACCCCAAACTTTCGTTAGGGATTTCAGTGGGATGTATTCATGACACTGCGAACATCCCCACGATTCGCCTCCGGGTGGGAGAGGGTAGGTCCCACCCGGAGCGCGAATCGCCCTCCCCTACCCCGAGATGTAGTTATTTTCTGAAGAGACAAGATTGTCTGAAGATACAGGATTTTCTGAAGATTCAAGAGATACGCCAGCTCGGGGTTTTCTGTTCCCTCAACCCATTCTTTGGGCAACCCGTTCTTTGGCGGGCTCAACCTGTTCTTTTGTGGGTTGAGGGGCGGTTCCTCACGCGTGATGCCTCCTCTGCCGGGCGCTCTGCCGACCCGCTCTTGCGGGTTCTTCTGCCAGGCAACCTCTACTGGTGGAGGGGCGCATCATTTGGCTCTTCTTGGTCGGGCGGTACCTCCGATTCTGCTCCTCCTTGAAGGGAAAGGAAAAGGGTCGCACGCTTACGATTCAATGGCGATTCGTAGGCTGCGACCCTTTTCTCATGCCCGGATTCCGGCACTGCGGGGATTTTCTGTGCTCCGGGGTTTTTCTGTGTTCCGGGCGGCTATTTAGTTTTTAGGCTTCTCAGTACTGGGTTTCTCACCGGCGTTCTTTTCACCGGCGCTCTCATGGTCGACGGCATCTTCTGGGATGCGGGTGAACGCCTCCGTGGGGTCGTCTGCCCCAGCTGCGGCAGAAGAGTCGGTAGCACCTCCGGTGACGGGTTCGGTGGGTGCATCAGCCGGATCCTCGGCAGGCGCGCCAACGGGCACCTCCGCAACGATGGGCTCCTCCGAGGCGGGTGCCTCCGGAGCCTTCTGTGCATCCTCCGGCTTATCCTGAGCCGGCGCCTCTACAGGCTGCCCAGAAACACCCTGCTCAGTAGCTACCGGCTCACCGTGCGCGGATTCCTTCTTCGCATCCTTGTGCGCGTCCTTATGTTCGAGCCTGTAGATGATGCGCGGTTCCAGGCGCTCAAAACCAATCTTGGAGCGCACCCAGTTCACGAAGCGGTCGATACGGTCCTCACCCTCGGTGGTTTCCGCAACCCGGTAGTTGCGCGGCAGCATCACGCTGTCGCTGAGCACGCGCGGGTACTCATCAATCTCCTGAATACCCGCCATGTACATGTTCTCGCGGAACTGGTGAGCGAACTCCTGCTGACCGAGGAACAGCTGGTCGGCGTAGGTTTTAGCCGCCAGGCGCTCGCTGTAGGCGTCCTTGGAGTCGCGAGCGCCCTTCTTGGAGCCGTAAATATCCCAGAAGTAAAAGTACACATTGTTCGCGATAATGGCGGAGATAATGCGGTTCTGCAGGTACACGAGGGCACCGACGGCGACCGCACCAACAATCAGGAGCACCACGGCGAGCGGGGAGAGTGCAAAGTCAGACAGATTGCCGCGGTGGTTCGTGAACAGGCCAATCAGGTAGGCGATGGTGACCACGATGATGGGCACGCCGATGAAAATCACGGCCAGCGGAACCCAAATGTACAGCAGGGCACGTAGAATCAGGCGGTAGTAGCTAATCGAGTCGCCAATGGGGATGGGCGTAGGCTTCACGGAAGAGTGCGCACGCTTCATGAGCAGGCTGAAGATACGGTTGCTGTCGATGCCAACTTTACGCAGCTTCGATTCGAGGGACGCACGCTTGAGGAAGACCCGGTAGTTTTCGAGGACGACGCGCTGGTCGGAGGTGAGCTTTTCGGGGTCGGGTAGGGCGTTGAGGTCCAAGCCGGCTTCGGTGAGGAGCTTGCTCCACAGTTCCAGTCGCGCCAGTTCGGAGGGTTTTGCCGCCGCCTGCGCCTGGTAGTTCTTGTAGGAGATGAAGATGGTGCTAGCACCAATGAGTAGCGTAATAAAGGGTGCTATCCAGTCTTTGAGTCCCATGGTGGCGTTCTTCCTTGATTGTGTGGAGCCGCTGGTTCCTCTGCGGTCGGGGCTGATGCCCGCTGTTTTACCGTACCACCGGCACCTGTGCTGAACCTTTAAATGCGCAGGTGGGTGCGTAAAAATAGCCCCGCCTCCCGATGCTTAATGAACTGCGCCCCGAAACTTGGACGCTATAAATAGTAACCCCTATACGGCCTC
>ERZ1674046.56-NODE-56-length-24097-cov-17.440562_pt1 | contig 24097 bp, 15 predicted proteins | sample MGYA00581130_ERZ1674046 | MGnify/ENA primary metagenome ERZ1674046 (study PRJEB41354, sample SAMEA4873345) | human saliva metagenome | biome: human-associated habitat [ENVO:00009003]; feature: mouth environment [ENVO:08000002]; material: saliva material...
GTATTCTTACCTTACCTAAACTTAATTTAGGTAAGGCTAATCTATGAAATTTGAGATTGTCTTTTTAGGGTAAAAATAACCTTTAGCACCCTCCGCGTGCCCCATTTCCAAATGTGGGTTTCATAAGGTAAACTCCAAACAAAGAACACACGAACCGTTATTGTGTCCTGCACCCGCGCGGCGCAGACCACCGCTTCGAAAGGAAACCCCCATGGCTGAGAACTGGGTACGCATCTGCGCCGAATCTGACCTCGAAGAAAACTGGGGTGAAGTCGCCCTGGTCGACGGCTACCAGTACGCGATTTACAAGACCAAGCACGGCATCTTCGCCAGCGACCACCTCGACCCGCACAGCCAGGCACTGGTCCTCGCACGCGGCATCGTCGGCGAGAAGAACGGCAACCCCACCATCACCTCCCCCCTCTACAAGGAGGTCTACGACCTGACCACCGGCGAGTGCGTCTCTGACCCCTCCTACTCCATCAAGGTCTACCCCGTAGAGGTCCGCGACGGCGACGTCTACCTCAAGACCGCCTAAACACTCAACACTTCTCACTCAAACACAGCAACACAAAAAACCTCGGGACGTAACAGTCCCGAGGTTTTTTGTATGGATTTTCAGAAGCCCCGAATCAGGTGAGTGAACAGCGAGCGCACTAGCCTGATTTTAAGTCATCTAGGCGGCATCCAGCTGGGCAATAGCGGCATCCATGCGGTCAATAAAGCACTCCGCCACCACGGCAGCAGAAGCACCACCCTGCGCGTTCACCAGCGGCGAGGCAACCTTCACCGGCACACCGGTCGACTCAGCATCACGGCGCATCTTACCGGCGAAGAAACCCTCCGCTAGAAGGTAGGTTGCAGCAAACTTAGGCTGATGCTCAGCAACCACCTCGTGGAACTTCGGATCGATAGCGGCAACGAAGCCGTGATGCACCGGGGTGTTCAGTTCCTCAGCCAGCAGCTCAGCGGCACGGCTCATGTCCGCGCGACCATCAGCACGAGAAGAACCCGCAGCACCCTGCACAACAGGGCCGTCGCCGGGAGTCCAACCAGCCTCTTCCAAGCGGGCGCGGGTCAGTGCGGCAAGGCGCGCATCCGGGCCCAGAGACTCGCCAATACTAATACGCTCAATACCGCTATTGCGTGCGGCACGGCGCAAATCCACCTGAGTGTGGAAACCGGTCGACAGCAGAATCGGCACGATCACGCAGGGCTCATCATTGGGCAGAGAGGCTGCGGCATCATCAACGCTGGGAGATTCCACATCCACATATGCGGCGTGGATACGGTACTCCACACCGTCATTACGCTGAGCGAGCAAGAACTTAATCTGCTCACGAATCAGCGTGATAGCCTCGCGGCCGGCGACCGAGTCGGTGCCGTGCGAGGTTGCGATTACATTCAGAATAGTCATATTTCCATTGTATGAAAGGAACACCCCGCTTCCCCACTCATGAACACGAGTGGCGAAGCGGGGTGTTGCACGAAGGCTAAATCTTAGCTCTTACGGCGGCGTGCCACGACCAGGGCGGTACCAGCCGCCAGGGTGATGGCACCGGCTGCTGCGGCGAACATAGCGCCGGATGCGCCGGTCTGTGCCAGCTTCGAGGAGGAGCTACCGGAGGTCGAGGAACCACCTGCGGAAGAACCACCGTTAGAGGAGCCGCCATTGGAGCCGCTCACACCCAAGTTGTCGGAGGTGCCGGAACCTGCGTCAGAACCGCCGTTGGAGCCGCCCTTGTGGCCGGCTGCGTTCTGGTCGGCGGTGCTGCTCTCAGAAGCAGAAGCGCTCGCGGATGCAGACTCACTTGCGGAAGCGCTCGCGGACGCGGATGCACTCGCAGATGCAGACTCGCTAGCCGATGCGGTCGCCGAAGCGCTGCTGGAGCTGCTTGCGGAGCTCGATGCGCTCGCAGAAGCGCTCGAAGAAGCAGACGCGCTAGCGGACGCCGATGCAGAGGCGCTCACCGAGGGGGTCACAGCGGGAACGCTCGGAACCGCGGTCGGGGATGCGCTCACAGATGCACTCGGAATTGCAGAAGCACTCGGGGCAACAGAAGGCGCCACGGATGCGGTCGGCAGAGACGGCGAGGTGGGCTCTTCCGAAGGAACTGCGGTGGGTTCTGCAGTCTTGGTGGGCTCAGCGGTTGCGGAGGGCTCCACAGTCGGCTCTGCAGAAGGTTCTGCGGTCACGCTGGGCTCTGCGGTTGCCGAAGGCTCCACAGTCGGTTCTGCAGTCGCAGAAGGAGCGACGGTCGGCTCTGCAGTTGCAGAGGGAACCTCGGTCGGAGCAACGGTCGGTTCTGCAGTCTTGGTAGGCTCCGCAGTCGGTGCCACGGTGGGAGCAACAGTCGGTTCTGCAGTTGCCGAAGGAGCCTCAGTCGGAGCAACGGTCGGCTCAGCGGACTTAGTGGGCTCTGCTGTCGGTGCAATGGTGGGAGCAACGGTAGGCTCAGCAGACTTGGTCGGCTCAGGTGCCGGAGTCTGTTCCGGAGCCGGTGCCGAGTTTGCTGCCAGGCGGTTCAGCCACAGCTGATCCTCGTAGGTGTTCGGGTTCTCGAAGCTGGTCGGGTAGATAATATCGCCGTTGGGCAGCTCGAGAGCGTTGTAGCCGCCGCTCTTGTCGGTCTTACGCATCGAAGAGAGCACCACCTCGTTCACCTTGTTCAGGGTGTCATCCATGAACACCAGGCGGGAGCCGGATGCGTCCACCACAACCACGTTGCCCGCACGGGTCAGGAACATGGTGGCAACCTCGGTCTTCTCGAAGCCCTCAAGAGTTGCGGACTCACGGACCACGCTGAAAGTGCCGTTCTCGTACTTGAGGATCTGCACCTTACCGCCGTACCAGTTGTTCCAACGGTAAATGTAGCCCTTGGGGCTGACCAGGGTCGAGGGCAGGGCGGTGTCGTAGCCTGCGGGTGAAGAGTTCGGCACCAGGGACACGCCGTTGCTGCTCATGTGCAGCAGGTGACCCTTCTGAACCGCCTTTTCGCCGGCCGCATCGTAGATGGAAGTCGACGGCGCGTACACGAAGCTGCCGTCGGGCAGCGGTGCGAGGGTCACGGTGTTGTTGGAGAACGAGTCGCCGTAGTACTCGTCGAGCGAGTATGCGTTCACAACCTGCGGGTCGATAGAGTCGGGCTTCGGCAGAGCCTGCGAGGTTGCCTTGCCGGATGCGTCAATGATGGTGAGCTTGCCGCCGCCCTGGCCGTCAATGCTGACGATACCCCAGGTGTTGTTGGCGGGGTTGTAGCCGATTGCCTTGACGGTGTTGGCACCGAGGTCTACGTCGGAGTAGGTGCCGGAGGAGACGAGCTTACCCTCAGCGGTCACGGTGTACAGCTCGGGCTTGTTGGTCTCGCTGCCGATGACGAGCATGCGGTTGCCGTCAGCGTCCACAGCGAAAACGCCCTTGATTGCCTTCAGGACGCCGGTGTCGGTCATCTTCAGGTTGGAGCTGGTCAGCACGGTGTAGGTAGTGTCACCGCTGAAGCTCGGGGGTGCCACATGCACAATGTGGTTCTTGCCCAGACGTGCGGTGTTCTGGGGCAGGTTCACGCCCGCGCCGGTGTTGTAGGACTCGGCGACGCTGTAGGCGCTCTTGGGGGTGTTTGCTGCGTTACCGGTGTAGGAGATGCTCAGCGGGTCGAGGCTGGCGCCTTCGTTGTAGAAGTCGGAGAAGGCGTGGTTACCGTCGGCGGTCAGGTTCGCGGAGATGCCGCTGATGCTGACCAAGCCGTCCTTCTCGCTCTGCTTGGCGGTGCCGGTGCTCAGAGTCGCCATCTTGACTTCCATGGGGCCCTCGAACTTGCCGGAGGCGTAGTTCTTGGTGCGCACGGTCATGTAGAGGGAGCCGGTGCCGTCAGCGAGGTTCAGTTCCACGCGGGGGTTGGAGAAGGTGAGGTTCAGGGCGCAACCGGTTTCGGGGTCCTGGCCTTCAGCGCAGTGGCCGGTGAACCAGAGGCGACCTGCAGCCTGCAGGGTGACCTGCTTGCCGTCTTCGGAGACGGTGGTGGAGGTCGGGGTGAAGGTGAACTGCTTTGCGGTTGCGTCCCAGGCTGCGCCGTCGGTCATTTCGCGGGGCATACCGTTGTAGGACAGGAAGGAGGCGCGCACGCCCCAACCGAAGGATGCGCCGGTGCTTGCCTGGTCGCCAGCTACGACATTCTGTGCGGCAACATTCTGTGCGGCGATATTAATGTTCTCGGCGAGGACGGGTGCCAGGGGTAGGGCGACAGCGCCAGCGACGGCGAGGGCGCAGGCTCCCTTGGAGAGGCGGGTGCCAGATGTGAAAATCTTCATTGGTGTGTATCCATGCTATCGACATTGTTAGGACAGGCTTACTATATCGATAGAGTGAGTATTTCTCAAGATATGCACCAAGTGAACCGTTTTATGACAAAGCACCTCACCGTGCACTGACCGGGCAATACCCCCTCAACAGGCAACAGGGGCCGCTACTCCCCCACCCCCTACGCGACTAATCCTTCTTCGAGGTATGCATGCGTGACATGCCCAGAGCACCAAGAATCAGGCCACCGCCCAGGGTCACCAAAATCGGCAGAAGAGGCGAACTCTTATCCATGTTGCGGGTAATCTGCGCCTCCGTTGCCTTCACACCGTTCGGCGATCCGGGATCAGTACGAACCTGAGAGGAAGAACCGTTCAGAATCGCGGCACGGCGAGACTGCGCCGCCGAATCAGTACCCGAAGGTAGGTTAGATTCGGGGGTCGCGACCTCAACAGGCTGCGCCTCCCCGGTGCGGTACCCCAGCGCCGAGGAAGACGCGGTGGCAGAGCTACCGGTAGCGCGCGGAATAGAAATCGTGGCGTCATTAGTACCCGGAGCCATGGCGGTATCAGCCTGAATACCGCGGGTCTTAGACGTGGAACCCGTAGCGGGTGCATTCGCGCCGGATGCGTCCGCAGTCTCAGAGGTAGATGCGGAAGGTACAGCAACCGGTTTCTCCTCGTTCACAGACGAAGAACCGGACGATGATCCACCGCCCTCAGAAGACGCCTGAGTCACCGTAAAACGCACCGTATTGAGCTGAAGGTTACCGTCACCGGCAGCATCAAAAGCCGCCACCAGGTACGTCCTACCAATCTGTAGGGACGCACCGGGCACACCAATCACCGCTTCGAAAGCGCCCGCAGAAATAGATTCCGGGCCAACGTGCACAATGGCGAGCGCGTCACCCACGGTGTTGCCATTGGAGTCGATTTCCATGACGATCAGGTCGTAACCCTTGTCATTCTGGGGGAAGTTCGTGGCACGGACTGTGACCGGCTTCGTATCATCCTGAGAGTCACCCTGCGAGTCCTGAATGGACAGGTGCGCCTTGCCCTTGCGCTGGTTCATCGGGTCGTACACGCTATTGTCTTCGGAGATAACGTACTGGCCAGAATCTTTGTTCTGCGGGTTGTCTACGGTACGGCGAACCGCGTCACCGTTCGCATCGGTGGATGACGTAGCGGTCGGCGAAGGCAGGTTTACCGCCTCGGGACTTGGGGTAACAGTTGCGTCAGCGGTTTCTGCTTCTTCACGCTCAATATCGACCGGAGGTTCGGTGGGCTTTGCTTTGCCGTTGCGCGGGTCAGCAGCCTCTACCAGGCGGTTCCCCCGCTCGGTCACAAAAAATTCGTAGGAGACACCGTGCGCGGTATCCTCCAGAACGATTACGTACACGACATTAGAGTCCGTCGCCGGGCTCATCAGGAGGCGAAACTCCCCCTCCTTGGTCCCCTCAGTTAGGGCGGGGCTTTCCAGGACGGAGCCGCCGTACTCACCGGAAGGGGTGTAGAAGTTCACGTCAACCAGAACGCTGGAGGCCTCCAGATCTTTAGGGAAGCCCGTCCAACGTAGAAGATAGCCGCCATCCTTGAGCTGCGCCTTCATGGTGATTGTGGAGGCGGCGCCCTGTGCCTCCTGATTGTCTTCAGCCTGGTTCGAGTTCAAGGTCGCGGTTTTTTGCACGGCAGAGTGCGTCGTGACGGGTGCTTCCGTTGCGACAGAGGGTACAACAAGCCCGCACTGAAGCCCCGCAACCAAAACGGTTGCGGTGACAATACGGTGCTTCGCTGAATAAATACTCATGCAATGCGTCTTTTCATGGTGGAAATGTGCGTGCTACTGCCCGTTCCTCATGTGCCGCGCGGACCCCCGAGTGCGCCATACACCCGGATTCGTCGTACCATACTCCGCTTCATATTTCAGGTGAAGAAGACCTGACAATAGCTCGCATCTATTTATCGGTTATTTCAACCCTATCACGAACCTTAAGGTTTATTCACGCGAGGGTAGAGTTTTTTTGAACACCCTGAACGCACGACTCACCCCCGCGATCTGCGCCAACAGATAGCGGGGGCGAGCATTCCTCATGAAACAACGAACATACTATGCGATGCCGTCAAAAAGCACGGATTAGGGGCGTTAGCCGCCGAGGACTCCCCTGCGGTGAGCCATCCACGCGGCACCAACCACCAGCGCCAAACCGGCGCCTCCAAGAGCCCAGAAAGCTACACCGTGCTGCGCAACCTCTTCACTAGCAGGAGACGCCGCCGAAGCTACAGCTTTCACGCCATCCTGACGATCAGCATTCGCGGTGGAGTGCACCTGAGTGGTATTCGAGTTCACCGTAGCTGAACGATTATTAGACTCCGAATGAACCACGGGGGTGAAACCCTTATTTCCGTTACCAGAAGCTACCGACGCTGCCTTTTCTTCATCCGTCAAAGCATCCAGCTTCGCGGTAGCAGCGATAGATGCCGGATCAGAACCCGAACTGTACGCCGAAATCTGATTGGTGCGAGTCGGCTCAAAAGCCGAACGCGGAGCCATCGTACGTGCCTGAGCCAAAGCCTGCAGAGCCTGACGCTGACGCTCAGCCTTCGCTTCCTTTGCCTTGGACATGGCGCTCACCGCATCCAGAGTGGAGCGGGGTGCGCTCGCGGCAGACTGACCCGAGCCCGACTGGGTGTCACCAGAACGAGTCGAGACGGCGCTAGTAGCAGCGGAGGGGCTACCCTGAGTGGCGCCGGTCGCCTCGCCCGCATTGGCGCTGGGCGTGAGCGATGCGCTTGCATCCTGGCGGGGCGACTCATCCTTCGTCAAGGAGGTTGAGTTGCCGGTCGCCTCGCCACTGACCTTGAATCGCACCGAGACAACTTCTTCCGCATACTCAGTATCGTCCGCACGCACCAGGTAGGCGGTGTACACCGAGCCGGTCTTCAGCAGAGAGCCGGGCATGCCGACCTCTTCCTTGAACGCGCCATCCACAATGCGATCAGAGCTGATGTGCGTAATGGACAGCGCATCACCCTTATGGTTGCCACTCATATCGGTTTCAACCACGATTAGGTCGTAGCCAGCCGCATTCGCGGGCAGACGCGCTGCACTGATAGTCACCGGCTTGGTTTCCTTATCAGAGCGAACCTCAGCATAGGCGACCTTCAGTTCCGCAACACTCAGGGTCTGAGTATCGCGAGAAGAGGTCGATCCGCCGGGGACCTGCTCTAGCTTCTGCGTGTGGGTTTCGAGGTTCAGGTTTTCAGCAGATTCGGAAGGCACCTCAGTCTTAACCTTATCCTTGCTACCCTTCTGATCTGCATCCTGCTGGTTCTTCTGCTCCTCTTCACGGAGCTTTTCCATCGTCTTCAGCTCGTCAATGGTCGGCACCTGGTGGGCGTTTTCCTTCTTGTCCACCATCACCTCGTCAGAGTCATCCCCAATCGGGATAGCGTGCGGAACGAGGGAACCCTCAGAAATCATGAATTCGCCATAGCCCTCGTCAGAGGTCGTCAGGTCCATGACGCTCATGGAGTAGTAGCCCTCCTGGGGCATCTGCGGCATCTCAAAGGTGACAAGCATCGAGCCGTCGTCCGCACGCTCAACCTGCATTGCGGAGGGCTCGTAGGTGTCAGACCCAAGCAACGTGCCAGTGGCGTCGTAGTACTGCATTACCAGGTACACCCTAGAGGCATCGCCCACGTAGCCGCCCTCATAGAGGGGCGCGAGCTTAATGGTTGCCTGACCGTCCTTGATGGACTGAATCTGAATCTCAATGGTATCGACCTCAATTTCGAGGTCTTCGTAGGGGCAGCTTGAATTAAATTCGCTATTAACCAGAGCCGCCAGGCAATCATTCACGTTAATTGCTTCAGCCTCTACTGCGGAGGCGCCAGGAAGCACAAAAGCGCTTGCACCTAAAGCGGTTGCAAGCGAAAGAGCATGAATGCGTTTCGGAAGTCGAGTGATAGTCATGTGCGCCATTTCGATCGATGTAGGCGCAAAGCGTGGACTAGGGAAGGCTCACCACAAGCCGGTGTTTCTATCCAAGTATTTGCGCACCAGTACGTCGGTTACACCCTAGCCTAACACGGATATTGCACTTAATGTTGCGTTGCATTCACGTGCTAAAACTTTATGTCGCAATAATTGCCGAAATAAAAGGGAATTAATTACTTTACTGAGATATATATAACGCAAAATTCGAATGTCAAAATATATTCCCCAGAGTGCACCAAAAAGAAATTTTTACACCACCCCAAGGCGCACCAGACCACCGCGCAATAGAGTCAAACATCCGGGCACGCAGAAGGCGCCCCACCAAACACGCACCCACACGGCACGCACCCGACAGAGCGCCTCCCACTCAACAAACTCCCTTACAGAGAGCCATGCCTCACAGCGCTAAGCAACAAATAGCTGAACTACTCAGCACCCAGCTCCTCAGCACCCTCAAGGCGGCGACGATACACGTTAACCGCAACAGCAGTACCCACAAAGGCAACCGAACCCAGCAGAGCAATACTCAGCGGCAAGGTACCCTCCGGCAGCGGGCCATTATCCTGAGCACTCGCCTCCAGCTTCGAACCGGCAGAATCACCGCGCGACTTCGAGCTACGCGTATAGAAACTACCCGAACCTGCAGCACCCACATTCTCCTGAGGCGAAGCAACAGTCACCGTCTCCCCCTCAGTAGACTGGTAACCCAACAGGTTCACCACGGTACGCCCCGGCAACATCACTGCATAACCAGACATCACCATCGTCGAAGGAACCACCGCAGTCTCAGCCACAGAACTACGAGCCTGCGCGGTAATCGCACGCGCCGACTGCTGCGCCTGCACAATATAGCCCAGAGCGCTATCCACCGAGGGAATCTTAGCAACAGAATCAATCACCAAACCCTGAGCGTCCGCAGAGGTATCTGAAGAGCCCACGCGACCTGAAGGGGCCGAAGGGCTCACACGCTGGTTCGCATCAGAAATCATCGGGACCTGCGGGTGAACAACAGTATTCGTAGGCTTCGGAGCCGGGTCAACAGGAACCGCACGCTGAATCACGCTCACACCAAAAGCACTGGTCGCCATGAGCTGCAGCTCCTCAGTGGAGTTACCACCCACCACAACCACACGGTAGCGCTTACCCGCATTCAAAGAGGTACCGGGAACCTTCAAATCAGCAGAGAAAGAAGCATCAGTCACCTGCTGAGGGCTCACATGCGTGGTCGCCAGCGGCGAACCCACGGCACCGCCGTCAGCAGGCATTTCAAAGACCATCACGTCATAGCCCAGGCCACTCTCCGCAACGTTCCTAGCGCGCACGCTAATCGGCTGCAGCTCATCCGATCCGCGCAGCTCTGCGGTGGAAATTTCCAGGGTCGCCTCACGGGTCTCCGCGGGAGCCCGATCGGAGCGGGAGTGCACCAGCAGACGATCCTCGGTCACCTCAGCGGGCGCCGCATCATCGGTAGAAGAACTCGCCGAAGCAGACTCACTCGCGGACACACTCACCGAGGCGCTAGCAGATGCACTCGCAGAAGGACGAGCCGAAACTTTCTGCGATGCAGACGGCGCTTCAGAAGGTACCGGGGCGACCGTCGGGCGCGGGCTATCCTTCGCGGCGCTCGGGGATGCACTGGGGCTCAGGGACACCTCGGGGGCGGGATTCGCCTCTACGCGGTTAGCACGGGGAACGCCAGGGGTGTCAGGGAAGAAAATGTTCTGGCTGCTAGCCATAATCTCGTCGACTGTTACACCGTACTCGGGCATAAACTCAACGGAGACAGTCTCGCCGTTGCTCAGATTCTCAATTTCCACCATGTACGGCTGCTCAACGTTGAGGCGCTGGTGGATGCTCAGCTCAATATTGCCTTCTTCATTCTTTGAGGCAGTCATCTGGGCTGCGGGTACGGTCATGGTCGCCACAACGCCATCTTCAACGGAGATGGCGGACAGGCGAACCTTCACCTGGTCCAGGGAATTTACACCGCCGATTTGCAGAAGAGTGTAGTCGCCAGTCTGAGCCAGTAAAACCAAGGAGATACTGTGCTGAACCACATCAGTGGCAACGGCGAGCGGAAGTTCAGGCTTTTCAGGCTGCTGAGTCTGAGCGTAGGCAACAGGCGCGAAAGTTGCGGGAGCAAGAGTTGCAGGCGCGAGAGCACCCCCCAAACCGAGGGTTGCGGACGCTACTAGCGCCGCGCCGCGAGCAGTTCGCTGCGTGGAAAACATGGTCACCTATTTTCGTGAGTGAGTGTGATGAATCGTCGTGTGACTCCTGCGCCCAAAGGTCGGAAGTAGGCGCAGAATAACGGTTCTCTGATATCGGTGACCGGAGGCGCTTCACAGCGACTCCTCACCTCGGGTGAACGAGGTGGTAAAGAGTGATAGTACCGTCTATGACAGCACTCTAAATTATAGGTATAACCTTAGAAAAAGTTAAAGATGTAGGGACGCCCGAATCTTGCATTTCGGACATCCCTACATCTATATGCGTATTTTGCCTAGTGGGGCAATAATTGACCCGTTTTAGCGGCGAGAACTGAGCTGCATCTCACTACGGCGACGGCGGCTCAAACGCATACCGGCAAGCAGTGACAGCGATCCAGCGGCACTAATGACCAGCATATTGGAGGCGCCGGTAGCCGCCAACTGCTCACGCTTCTGCTGGGCACCGGAGGCAACCTTCTGGGAGCCAGATGCCTGTGCTTCGACCTTCTGCGCGTTGCCCTTCTGCGCTTCAGTCTTCTGCACAGAGGTATTCTGTGCAGAAACATTCTGCGCGGGAGCACCCTGAACACCAGCCGGAGCGTCCTTCTTCTGCTCAGCGCCGCTCTCCCCCGCCTTCTGCTCGGTAACAGAAGCCTGATCAGCCGCAGGCTCAGTAGGCACCGAAGCATCAGCTGCGGGAGCCTCGACAGTGGGCGCATCCTGCTCAGGGGTAGTGGGCAGGCTATCCACGCTATCGCGCTCGACGGTAAAGCCACCATTGACCATGCGCACAGTACCCTGCTCATCCTCCGCCACAGCACTCACACGGTAGGTGGTGCCGGGCTTGAGCTCCGAGCCGGGAATCTGCACCTGTGCGGTGAAAGCACCGGAGTCGTCAATCTCAGAGACATCAGCCGACGCAATCACGCCGCCGGTAGCCACTCCGTATTCATCGATAGCGCTAACCATCAGGTGCACCGAGCTGACGCCGGTGAAGCCCTCTCCACGCAGGGTCAGGGTCTTTGCGGAATCGTTTTCGGGAACTACGGTTTCTTCTACGTGCAGGCGGGCGGTCATCACGGGGTTAGCGGTGTTGTTGGTCTGTTCTTCGGTGGTGTCGTGGACGCGGTCAAAAACGGTGTTGCGCGGCAGGCTGTAGTGGCGGCGCGGGTCGTTCTCGGGCAGTACGTGGTCGAACTGCTCGACGGGGCTCGCGGCAACTGCCTGAGCGGACTGAGCATTCGAGGTAGCCTGCTCAGACTGCGCACTCGGGGTAGCCTGGGCGACCTGCTCGGGCTGCGCGTCCTCTTCGAACTGCTTCTTCTCGAACTGTGCCTGCTCCGCCATTGCGCGCTCGGCGGTGGCAACCGGAGCGGAGCCGTGCTGTACATTCCAACCATTCATGAAAGGAACCTCAACTTCCTGGGCGGTGTAACCATTAGCGGCAGAGGGTGCAACCTCAACGCTCAGCACATAGCGCAGGTCTTCGTGAACAGCCTGCACTTCTTCCAACCTGGATCCGGGCACCTCAATGCCGTCCAGGAGGGTGCCGTTCACAACGTCGGCACGCGCGGGAGAGGCAGCGAGCAGGATGCGGTTACCCTGGCTATCCAGGGCGTAGGCGTAGGTCATCACTTCAAAGACCTGCGCCTCGCCCAGACCGGTGACCTTGTAGACGACCAGGTTCTTCTCCTGCGGGATTTCCAGCTGACCGGAGAGAATCTGAACGTTGAGCGGCTCATCCTGGGTGTCTGCGGGCAGCACTTCCAGGGGTGCGGAGGAGTTGTAGGAGGGATCCTCGGTTGCGTAGCCCTTACCGGGGTCGACCACGGCAGTTGCGACGACGTACTGCTGGTTGGGGTCGAGGGTGCCTGCGGGCAGGGTCAGCTGGGTGCTGAAGCGGCCGCCGTCCACATCAAGTTCAGGCACGAGGGTCATCGTCACTGCGGAACCGCGCCCCAACGCGTAGAGGGGGTACTGGCGGTATTCGCTCACGTACACCGCCACGCCGTAACGTTCAACAGGGCCGCCGGTGAAGCCTTCACCGGTCACGGTGATGCTCTGGGAGCGCGCGGGGTTAATGACAACACCCTGCTCGACGTACACCTGCGGGGAGTTCTGGGTAGCAACGTTTTCGATGGGGGTTGCGTTTACAGCGGAGGGAGGATTGTCGAGTTCCACCGCAGTCGGTGAAGCCATTCCGCCGGTATTCTGCACCTGCACATCTGCGTGCGCAGCACCAACACCGGTGACGGACAGGACGGAAGCAGCAATAGCGGCTGTTGCTCGGGTTTTTGAGTGAGCGGGTTCGGGCATGAAACACACCTTCTTCTGTGAGTGTGAACGATACCCTCCGGAGGGTGCCACGGATCGAAGCTGGACGGGTGTCTCTTCGGGATTGACCGCTATAACGTACGGACTAGTCATAACGTTCATGTAATGGTGGAAGTTACCGCGAAGGGAATCGCTCTATTTATCGGTAATTCCACACTAACAATACTTTTCTTGTTATTGCTGTAAAGACGCTTTACGTCCCAACTATTTTCCTGTGCAATAACCCACACAGCATATTTTTTACTCTCTATAACATCATCAAGAGCACTCAAATTGCATGGACTAGGCAAAATTTTTCAACTCTCCCTTGAAACTCAAGGTTTTATTGCATGCATATGCAGTTTTAATGGATTTGAGATAAAAATATTCTGCACATTCATGCATTTAATTTATTTCTTCTAAGTGAAAAAATCGCAGGTCACACCACTTTTACATGCGCATTGATTACAAGCGTGCATACCAATAACCACGCACAAAATAAGTCGACAAAATCATTCCGTTACGCCAGTCTGCACCCCCAATACGGAAGAGCCACCCCTCTCACCCCGCTTGCCGCACACACCTTGCCACACACAACTCCCCCCAGATCCAAAGAACAGCTCAACAAAAACTGCTGGCATGCAAAAGTGCCGCCAATACCCTTTCAGAGTATTAGCGGCACTTGAATCACTCACCTTGCGGCGAGTATCAGATATTCAGAGCCTAGCCTTATAGAGGCTGAGCTATTAGAGGCTGCGGCGGCGCAGGAGCATCAGTGCGGCACCAGCAATCAGAGCTGCGGCGCCAACGCCTGCGATACCTGCAACACCCTCAGCACCGGTGTTAGCCAGCTGCGGCTTCGAGGAAGCCGAAGAAGAACCCTTGGTGCCGGAGACACCTACAGTGTGACCCTTGGAGTTAGAGGAGGTAGCAGCGGATGCGTTGCCAACCTTAGCCTTGGGTGCCTGAGAAGAAGGCATGCGGGTCTCGGTTACGACAACCGAACCGTCTTCGCGCATTTCAGCGGTGAAGACGCTGGTGGTGCCGTCGCCGTTATCGCGAACGGTGGTGTTCTCGTCCTCGGTAGCTGCCGGCAGGGTCGGTGCGGGGTTGTTCGCATCGCTCACGGTAGCGGTGGTGACTGCCACCTGGTGTACCAGGCCATTGGGGTCACTGGTTGCCACCATTGCGTAGGCGTAACCGGGCTGCAGCAGTTCAGCAAGAACGCTGACCTTGACGCGGAAGGTGCCGTTCACGATTTCAGAAGCAGGCACATCGTGGGTTGCCAGAGCATCACCGGTGATGTTGCCGTTTGCATCCAGGCGGAAGATAGCGATCTGCACACCGTTAGCGACGGACTCGTGGGTGAAGCCGGAGCCGTTGAAGGTCAGGACGTTGTACTGATCGTTCGGGTTCAGGGAAGCGTCCTCGGTGGTGAGGGTTGCGTTCTCGGGTGCTGCGGGAGCCTCAGGAGCGGGGGTCTCGTCAGCCTTGGGGATCTCAGCCTTGGGGGCTTCCGGAGCAGGAGTTTCTTCCTTGGGGGCCTCAGTCTTGGGAGCCTCGGGTGCCGGGGTCTCGTCAGCCTTCGGGGTCTCGGGCGCCGGGGTTACGGGAGCGGGAGTCTCGTCGGCCTTGGGATTCTCAGGCTTGGGAGCTTCAGGGGCGGGGGTCTCCTCGGTCTTCGGAGTCTCAGTAGAGGTGGTCTCGGTGACCTTGAAGGAGGAGAGAGCCACGAGCTTCTGGTCAGCCTGAGCAGCCTGCGGGTTGCTCACAGCAACCAGAGCGTAGGAAGCGCCGGCGGGCAGCTTGCTTGCCTCAACAGTGAAGGAAGTCTTGAAGGAGCCGTCCTGAATCTGGTCCGCAGACACGGACACGGTGGTGATGGCGTCACCGGTAATCTGCTGGTTCTCATCCAGCGCGTAGATGCTGACCTGAACGCCGGGGCCAACCTTCTCGCCGTAGAAGCCGGTACCAACAACGCTCACGGTGTTAAACTGCGCATCACCGGAGAAGCGTGCGTTCTCGATGGAGACGAAGGGGTTAGCCTGCTTCACCTCGGGAGCGGGGGTCTCAGCCTTGGGGGTTTCAGCCTTAGGAGTCTCAGCCTTAGGGGTCTCTGCCTTAGGAGCCTCGGTCTTCGGCGCTTCAGCCTTAGGAGACTCGGTTGCCTCAGCCTTAGGAGCTTCGGTCTTCGGCGCTTCGGTTGCCTCAGCCTTAGGTGCTTCGGTTGCCTCAGCCTTAGGTGCTTCAGCCTTAGGAGCTTCAGCCTTAGGAGCTTCGGTTGCCTCAGCCTTGGGGGTCTCGGTTGCGTTGCCGCCGGGCAGGGAAGAAGTCTGAGCAGTTGCCTTCTGGTCGACAACCTGCTGCTGCTGATCAGCGGGTGCTTCTGCCGCGAAAGTTGCCGGGATTGCTGCCACGGAACCAGCAGTAAAGGCTGCCGCTGCTGCGATCTTGTAAACGCGACGGGTAGTCTTCGACATTTTTCCTCGATCTCTGAATTATCGGTGGTGAACCTACGCGGTGTGCCTCCGTCTTTGAGGGGCGCGCAGATTCACACATGGGTGTGACTGCTAAAAGGCTAACACCCAACTCTGAGTCTTCTGCCCTCTTAATGCCCGCTTTAAGTAACTGTAATGAAATCGTTATAAAACCACCCCTCAAGTTGAGGGTTATTACAGACCAATTATGGTGTTTTGTGGTCATATACTGACATGTAAACACCGGTAACCCTACATTTTGATTGCATTTGAAGAAAATATAATACTTTCCATAGATGATTTCACCCCAACTATTTCACCATGGTGAACCTTAAAGTCTCACGTACCACTTTATAGTTCCATCAAGTACTCCTTGATACCTCTCCCCCACCTATTCCCGCCCCGCTTGGCACCCGGATCAAAGCTCCACACAAGCCACAGACCTACCGGGCGCACCAACAAAAAAGCCTCGCCCGCATCCCAAGAATCAGGAATGCAGGCGAGGCAAACACAAAACCCCGCATCAGCGGACGCAAGAGCACAAAGCTTAGCTCTCCTTGCGAATCACCTTGAACTGGCTGGGCTGCGCCACCGGGCGAATAGTAATACGGTCAAGGTTCACGTGGTGCGGAACGTTCAGCGCAAAGGTCACAGTCTGCGCCACATCCTCGGCGGTCAGCGGCTTCTCAACACCCGCGTAGACGCGCTCGGCGGCTTCCTTGGAACCCAGACGATTTAGGGAGAACTCCTCGGTGTGCACCATGCCCGGGCAAATCTCAATCACGCGAACGTTATGTTCCGCTTCTTCCAGGCGGAGCGCCTCCGTCAGGCCGCGAGCGCCGAACTTCGCCGCATTGTATCCGGCACCGCCCTCGTAACCGTGCTCGGCTGCAGTGGAGGTCAGGTTCAGGATCGTGCCGTGACCGTTCAGGCGCAACGCCTCCGCAAAGGCACGCACCATGTGCAGAATACCGAGCACATTCATCTGGTACATCTTCAGATAATCGGTAGGCTTGCCGTCGGCAACCTTATCCACGCCAATAGCACCACCGGCAATATTGACCAGGGCGTCAATGGTGCCCTGCTCCTCCAGGATCTGCTCGGCAACAAAGCGGACGGAATGCTCGTCGGTCACGTCGCAGGTCACCGGGTGAGCGCCGGTTTCCGCGTAGAGAGTGTAGAGGCGGTCGGTGCGACGAGCCAGAGCATAGACGGTCCAGCCGCTTGCTACTAGCTGCTGCACGGTGGCTCGGCCAATACCGCTGGACGCGCCGGTCACCACGGCAACTTTGCCGACGCCGGTCGTGGGAAGAAAAGGAGATGCAGGAATGTGGGTGTTCTCAGTCATACTTTAATCCTAGTAGAGTGATGCCCGCGGGTGCTCTGTTCGAGCAGACTCGCGGGCATATATTTTGAAATTTTCGATAGTGAGATAGGTACCCGCCGCCGTTCAGAACAAACGATACAGACACCATCACCCGTGCTACTTGCGGCGGCGCGGCAGACCCCAGCGGCTCCTGCCGCCGTCACGGAATCCGAGGCGGTGCTCAAAGTACACGGGCGAGCTACTACCGGTCTTCACGGTGTCCGGGGGAACCGTACCCTCGCGTGCAGACATGAGATAGAGAATCGCGGCACCGGGCATGAACGCAATCAGAGGCAGTACGAAACGCATACGCGCCTCACCATAGCCGCTACGCACCGTCAAATGCCAGACGCACAACGCAACCAGCACCAGGTGCAGTATCAGCAGAACAGTTTCAGACGTGCCCAAACCAAAAATACTCAGAGAACTCATTGGCAACTCCTCAAAGGTCGTGTACTTTCAGTCTACGCCGTGCCCGCGCCCCTGAGAAGGATTCGCCGACTGTTGATACTGGGGATTTTCGCGCCTACACTGCAGGTAACCGAGAGCGGCATATTAGGGGGCTCTCTCCCCATTTCCGTTTTTCACTGAGCTCACCGCTGAATCGCCGATTACTCCTCATATTGGGAACCTCCACATGACAGCAATACCGCACCAGCGCATCACCTCTCTTAAAGAGCAGCGCCAAGCACTCCAGCAGCGGGCGCGCACTATCCGTGCCGCCACCGGAACCCCCTACAGTTCTGAGGTGCATCTGCTGCTCGGGCAGAGCTACCTCGACCCCGCCAGCTGGCAGGAAATCACCGCCTCCAGAGGGGTACGCGCCGCAGTACGCAGGGCACAATTTGTGCGCCGGTACCGGCACCTCCTGGCGCGTCTAGAAGCCGCCATCGAGCGGTACGAACAGCACAGCGTAGCGCAGAATTCCCCTGGAGCTGAGAGAATGCCGTGAATATGAGAAAATAGCCGTTATGGCTGAAAACATTTTGGGCTCAGACTCGCCCGTACAGATTAACGTTCCCGACCGCCCCGCCCTCGAAGGCCTCGAAGAGAAGCTCTCGCAGCGCTGGGCCGACGAGAAGACCTACGCATTCGACGAGAACACCACTCGCGAACAGGTCTACTCCATTGACACCCCGCCGCCGACCGCATCCGGCTCCCTGCACGTGGGTCACATGTTCTCCTACACCCAGACCGACGTCATTGCACGCTACCAGCGCATGACCGGCAAGAACGTGTTCTACCCCCTCGGCTGGGATGACAACGGCCTGCCCACCGAACGCCGTGTTCAGAACTACTACGGCGTTCTCTGCGACCCCTCCGTGGCAGACAACGACTCCTTCCGCGACCTGATCACCTGGAAGGCAGACGGCACCCCCAAGCCCGACCGCAGCCAAGCAAAGTGGCCGCGCATTTCCCGCAACAACTTCATCGAACTCTGTGAAGAACTCGCGGTTGAAGATGAGAAGGTCTTCGAAAACCTCTTCACCACCCTGGGTCTGTCCGTTGACTGGTCGCGCACCTACCGCACCATCGACGCACACTCCCGCAAGGTCTCCCAGCTCGCCTTCCTGAAGGACCTGGAAGCAGGCAACGCCTACATGGCTGAAGCACCGACCATGTGGGACGTCACCTTCCGCACCGCAGTGGCACAGGCTGAGCTGGAAGACAAGGAACGCCCCGGCGCGTACCACCGCATCAGCTTCCACCGTCCCAACGGCGAGAAGGTCTGGATTGAGACCACCCGCCCCGAGCTGCTGCCCTCCTGCGTGGCTCTCGTGGCGCACCCGGACGACGAGCGTTACAAGCCGCTGTTCGGCACCACCGTCACCTCCCCGCTGTTCGGCGTTGAGGTCGAAATCAAGGCGCACCCGCTGGCACAGCCTGACAAGGGTGCCGGTATCGCCATGATCTGTACCTTCGGTGACACCACCGACGTCACCTGGTGGCGTGAACTGCAGCTGGACACCCGTGCCCTCATCGGCCGCGACGGCCGCTTCTCCCGCGAAACCCCCGAGTGGATCACCTCCGCTGAGGGTCGCGAGCGCTACGAGCGTATGGCAGGCACCACCGTCTTCACCGCACAGAAGACCGTCGTGGAAATGCTGGTTGAGGCTGGCGAAATGGACGGCGACCCCAAGCCGATTACCCACCCCGTGAAGTTCTACGAGAAGGGCGACAAGCCCCTCGAAATCGTTGCTTCCCGCCAGTGGTACATCCGCAACGGTGGCCGTGACGCTGCACGCCGCGAGAAGCTCATCGAGCGCGGCCGTGAGATGAACTGGTACCCCTCCTTCATGCGTAGCCGCTACGAGAACTGGGTTGAGGGCCTGAACGGCGACTGGTTGATTTCTCGCCAGCGCTTCTTCGGCGTTCCCTTCCCCGTCTGGTACCCGCTGGACGCTGAGGGCGAGCCGGACTACGAGAACCCGATTCTGCCTTCTGAGGACATGCTGCCGGTTGACCCCGCCTCTCAGGCTGCCCCCGGTTACACCGAGGATCAGCGTGGCGTAGCGGGCGGCTTCATCGCTGACCCGGACGTTCTGGACACTTGGGCTACCTCCTCCCTGACCCCGCAGATTGCGACCGGCTGGGGCGTGGACCCGGACCTGCACGCGAAGACCTTCCCCATGGATCTGCGCCCGCAGGGTCACGATATTATCCGTACCTGGCTGTTCTCCACCGCTGTTCGCGCGGAGACCCTGGCTTCCTCCGTGCCGTGGTACAACACCGCGCTCTCCGGCTGGATTCTTGACCCGGACCGCAAGAAGATGTCCAAGTCTAAGGGCAACGTTGTGGTCCCCAACGAGGTACTGGAGAAGTACGGTTCGGACGCTGTGCGCTACTGGGCTGCTTCGGCTCGCCTGGGTGCTGACACCGCCTACGACGAAGGCCAGATGAAGATTGGCCGCCGCCTTGCCATCAAGCTGCTGAACGCATCCAAGTTCGTACTGAACCTGGGCGCTACCGAGAAGTCCGTCATCACTTCTCAGGCTCAGGGTCGCGTGCTCATCAACGCTCTGGACCGCTCCCTGCTGGCTCGCCTGGCGTACCTGATTGAGGAAGCAACCGCCGCATTCGAGAAGTACGAGTACGCTCGTGCCCTGCAGATTTGTGAGAGCTTCTTCTGGTCCTTCACCGACGATTTCGTTGAGCTGATTAAGGACCGTGCGTACGGTGCTCGCGGCGAGCAGGAGCAGGCTTCTGTTCTGGCCGCACTGGCAACCACCCTGGATGCCCTGCTGCGCCTGTTCGCACCCTTCCTGCCGTTCGTGACCGAAGAGATTTGGTCCTGGTGGCGTGCAGGTAGCGTGCACCGCGCCGAGTGGCCGCAGGCACTGCCCATTCTGGAGGGTACCCTGCTGGCTGAGTACTCTGCACAGAACCCGACTGCTGGCATTTCTGCTCAGTGGGTCCTGGCGGACGCTGACCCGGCTCAGATTGAGTCGCTGAAGCAGATTCTGCCGGATGTTGCTGAGGCTCTGGGTGGTCTGCGTAAGGCTAAGAGCGACGCGAAGGTTAAGCAGCGCACCGAGGTTGAGTCCGCAACTATTGCGGCTCCCCAGGCTCAGCTGGATCGCATTGCTGCTGGCATGGCTGATTTGAAGGCTGCCGGTAACGCTCGTGAGCTGTCCCTGGTGGCGGCTGAGGGCGAGCTGGAGGTTCGCGATGTGGTGCTCGTTGTGGAAGAAGCAGCTGAGTAATCGCGTCTTAGCGTTCATCGTTTAATGGCATAGCGCCGTTGAGGACGGGGCGGTACCGATTGACGGTACCGCCCCGTTTTCTGTGCCTGCTGTTCGTTGTAGCTCGCCGGGTGTGAGATTCCGACTGCGGACCTATACGGTGCTGACTTTGGGTTTTATTTCTGTGGGGCCCGCAAGTACCTGCGTCTGATTCGAAGAGCTTTCCCTAGCTTCCTTCCCCAACGATGTGGGTTTAGCCTGCTAATCTGTGGGGATTCTGTGGGATTTCCAACCCCTTTTTATATTCATCAATGTGCAAAGAGCATAATCAACCTTATGAGATTGACTGTCACTTATGTATGATTGTTGATGCGAGGGTTTTACCATCAGGAACAACCCTCTATTCAACTTCAGCAACAGACAAATTACCGGTACGAGTAACGACATACCCCGACCAACCGCACGACAGTAAACCACCCGTCAGGCGCAGCGATGCGTCCTGACTCTGACCCGCGCCAAAGTAGGCGCACCCATAATTACTATGAATTCACGTTCTTCATCTTCCGGATTACCGCAAGAGCCTCAGGCGAGGCAGAGCTCAACCCCGAGCTCACCGCCAGGAGCGCAAGCAAACATTTCCCCCGACCAGCTTCAGCACTATCACACGAGCCTGAACGAATACATCAGCCAGGCACGTGAGCACGCCCAGGCGCTGCGTGCCAGCTACACCAACGAGGTGTACGAGCTCTGGCATCAGCATATTTCCACCAGCGCTGCTACCGATGAGGCGAGCATCGCCTCCGGCTCGTTGACCGCTCAGCAGCTTGAGGATCTGACCCGCAAGTGGGTGCGCCTCATGCGTGAAAGCCGCGACATGCTGCATCACGAAAGCACTATTGCTGCGGCACGCGCCGCGGTTGAGACTAAGCCCCTCCCCGAGTAGGAATTCTCACTGTGGGAATTCCCCACGCAGTACATGCCTGCACAGTACATGCCTGCTTTGGGAAGGTACAAATAGGGCTAGCACTCCCCCTGTTTCTTCTATTGTTCATTTCTCCCTTTATTCAACGCACTTTCAGCGCACGCTCTGTACGTTGAAGCACCCCGCGATTCCGTCGCAATTCCGTGGCGGGGCGATCGAACCAAGCGATTAAGCCCTGCCCGGAATGCGTACTTCACACAACCTGCCCCTTGCTATAGTTATGGATATTCAAAGACCCTAACTATGTTGCAGAAAGGGCGGGAATGTCCCACCAAAAACGCGTCCTGCGGCCTATACGTAGCGATGTTGCTCCCCCAGTTACTTCCCCACCGGTTTACCGTGGTGATATTGACGCGCGCGGCACGGCGCAAGACCTCGTCCCGCGCAGCTTGTGGGTCGATTTCTGGGACACTCTCTTCTTCATCTTCGCCGGCATCGCGGCCCTCGTGCTGACCTTCATGATTCTGGCGAATACGGTTGGCCATTCTTTCTGGGGTTTCCCTATTGCCTTCATTTTCTGGGCGGTCACCGCGTACCTGACGCTACCGCGTTTTCACGCCATCATGACCCGCATCTATGTGCCCGACTACTTTATTGGGCGCACCCGCACCCCGGACGGCCTGCTCGGCGACCCGGTCAATATCGGTCTGATTGGTACCGAGGAGCAGATTCACCAGGTCATGCAGGACGCAGGCTGGACCCGCGCTGACAACGTCACCCTCGTCTCTTCCTGGAAGATTATTCTCTCCACCATCACCCGCCGCTCCTACGCGGAGGCGCCCGTCTCCCCGCTGAAAATTTTTGGTAAGACGCAGGCTTTCGCCTACCAGAAGGAAGTGGACGGCAACCCCGAGAAGCGCCACCACGTGCGCTTCTGGAAAACCCCGGACGGCTGGCTTCTGCCGGGCGGTCACCAGGTGGATTGGTTGGCGGCGGGCACGTACGACTCCGGTGTGGGTTTCAGTTTCTTCACTCTGCAGGTCACGCACCGCATTGATGCTGAAACCGACTTTGAACGCGACTACATTGTGGAGTCCATTCAGTACGCCCACCCGGAAACTCACGTTGAGATTCTGCACGATTTCTCCTCCGGCTACCACGCCCGTAACGGTGGCGGCGACGCGATCCGTACGGACGGCGCACTCCCGGTCATCGTGCTAAACAATGAGGGCCTGGAGCCGCAGGAGCAGGAAGAAATTCACCTCTCCAGTGCGCACGACCTGGCGTACCGCATGCCGCTGAGCCTGCTGGTTGGTTCGGGTATGCTCATCGCTGTGACCCTCGCCGACATTGTCAACAGCGTCATTTTGGCGCTCAGCCGCCCGGCACTTCGCGCCAAGCTGTTGGAGGAAGGTTCCGGCAACGACATTGAGCTGCTGGACCTCTTCGATCAGGTGGATAGCAACGTGCTACTCACCATTACCGGCACCGTGCTGGTGGGTTTTGTAGCAATTTATTCGGCGGTGCACCTGTTCCTGCTGTGGAGTACGTTGCGCGGCTCGTCGAAGGCTCGTCGCCTGGCTCTGCTGTTGACAGCGTTGAACTTCGCAGCGATTACCGGTGGTGTGCTGTGGGGCCATCAGTCCCTGCCGCTGTCCACGATTTTCTTCCAGCTGGGCGTTGCGGTGTTTGCGATGTTGGCGTTCACCTCGGACGCGGCGGTCCAGTACACGGCAACCCGCACCTTCCATATGCGCGATACGAAGATTGTGCAGCGGGCAACGCACCCGAAGGTTCTGGAGCACAGGGCTCAGCGCAAGGCGCGGAAAGCACGAAAGACGGCTTCTGAAAACCGAAGCCGCCAAGCCTGACCCGCATCCGGCAATTCGGCACCGTTAGACAGAAAGTACCGCCCGGTCAGTGTGACCGGGCGGTACTTTTATGCTCTGTTGAGGCTCTATCGCCGAGGGGCTCTGCCGAGCTCGGGGTTTCGGGCCTTGGCGGTTCGAGCCTCGGTGTTTCGTGCCTCAGTTCCCACTGTGTTTAGGCTTCACCCTTTTCGCCATGGAAAATCGGACCCACGTTACGGGGGCGCTTCAGCTCAAAGAAGCCGGGGTAGGATGCCAGCGCCAGCGCACCGTCGAAGAGCTTACCTGCCTCTTCACCGGCGGGGCTCGGGGAGATGACCGGGCCGAAGAACGCGGTGCCGTTGATAGAGATCAGCGGAACACCCACGTCGGTGCCACCCACGGTCTCCAGTGCCAGATCCAGGGAGGCGCGCATCTGCTCATCGTACTGATCGGTGAAGGCTACGTCCGCCAGCTCTGCGGGCAGATTGACCTCCTCCAGCGCCTTGACGATTGCGTCACGGTAGGAATCGGCCTTGTTGCTGTTGTGGTGAATCTGCTCGCCCAGAGCGTCATAGAGGGGCTTGATGACCTCGTTGCCGTGCAGCTCACGCACAGCGGTAATGAGGCGGGTCGGCGCCCAGGACTGGTCCATCATTGCCTGGTAGTCGGCGGGCAGGTCGCGGCCCTGGTTGTGCATGGACAGCGAGAAGGGGCGCCAGGTCACCTCAACGTTGCGGACCTTCTGCACCTCGCCAATCCAGCGGGAGGTAATCCAGCACCAGGGGCAGATCGGGTCGAACCAGAAATCAATCTGTGCGGGTGCGTTCTCAGCCATGAGTGTTCCTCTCTCATACGGTTGTGCCAGCCGCTTCTATGAGCCGGCGCTTATTCTTCGGTACACGCTCATCAGGACACGCCAGCGAGAGCAGTACCTGCTAGTGAGCCGTCACCCCGTATAACCGGGGCGACGGCTTCTTTATTCC
>ERZ1674046.61-NODE-61-length-21660-cov-17.676649_pt1 | contig 21660 bp, 19 predicted proteins | sample MGYA00581130_ERZ1674046 | MGnify/ENA primary metagenome ERZ1674046 (study PRJEB41354, sample SAMEA4873345) | human saliva metagenome | biome: human-associated habitat [ENVO:00009003]; feature: mouth environment [ENVO:08000002]; material: saliva material...
GGTCTATGCTGTAGAAGCAGTGTATTTTAAGTCAAAGTAATAGGAATTTCAAGCGTAGAGCAAATAATCGATAATTTAAAAACGTTTTATCTTTACAGTACAGTCCCTTGCTTTTGGAATGCTTGATGAATAAGGTTGGAACTAAATATTCAGTCAGGCCGTCTGAAAACTGAGCAGGCAGATTGTTTCATTTTTGTTGTGTTTGAAATGTAGGTGTAGGGAAATTCAGCCGAATCAAACATGAAACAGGCTGTTTATGCTAAAATCGTAGCCCATAAAAAAATAAAAACAACGTCATTTTTAACTGAGATTATCCGATGAAAAAAGAACACATTATGCAAAACGCTCCATCAGGCCGCCATCGCCTCATTCATGCAAGCATCGCTTCCGCTTTAGCGCTCATCAGCATTGCCGCTCAGGCAAATACGCAGCAATTTGCCCAAACGCCCTTTTACCTGCAAAACAAAACCGACGTCAGCGGCCAACCCAAAGTCAAACACAATATTATGTTTTTGATTGATGACTCGGGCAGTATGTTGGCTGATGCCAAGGGTGATTATAATGTTCCGGATAAAGATAAAAAGATCAATATTGCAAAATCTGCATTAAAGCAGGTTTTGCGTGAATACAAAGATCAGTTTAACTGGGGTTTGCAGACTTTACACAATAATCCTCGGTATTGGGTATGGGATGAGTCGAAGAAGAGTGACCGTAATAAATTTCCATATTCAGAACTCAGTACGCCTAATGATGCAAAAGGTGATATGAAGGATTCTGAAGGCTTTACGGATGGTTCTGCCGGTCGAAACTGGGAATATGTCAGTAAAAAAGTAGATGAAATGCTGGCTTATCAAGGTACGCCGACAACGCGCCGTTATTATGAAGTTGTCAAAAATTTCGTCATCCCAAATATCAAATACCGTTGCCAGAAATCCTATGTTGTTGTGGTATCTGATGGTGATGCGAACTTAAGTTGTAGTAATCAGGCTTCTGGTGAGGATCCACGTAACTCTCGTAATACCAGCTTCAACTATGATCGAAATTATTACTATTCAAACTATTACCGTGCCATCGAACATAGCGCGGATACACCTGCATACCAATATTTCGGGCCGTCTGCAGCGAAGGCTTATGACGATAAATATGGAAAAGGTGAATTTTTCAACGATGGTCATGGCTTTAGTGGATACTTTGACCTGCCACTTTATCAATATGATGCCCATATCCCGCCGCATGAAAAAAAAGTGATGTGCCAATATACCGATTATAAATTCGGGTATAGCGATTATTATCGTAGGCGAATGTGGATAGGTAGTGGCGAAATCATTGTTCCTATTTGGGATAGAAACTATGGTAATGAGAAACGCGGTATGCGTTTCTTCAGTCAGACTTTAGCGGAAAAAGATATTAAAACTGCGGCAAAAGATGGTGTAGATGCTGCGGGTAAAAGTTGGGATGGCGATCCAAACGACCCTAAAGGTTTAGATTATAGTAAGCAATTGGTTCAGACTTTTACTGTGGGCTTTGGTGAGGGAATCTCTAAAGTCGGGAGAGAGTATCTGGAAAAGGGTGCCAGTCGCCCAGACTGGTATTTTAATGCCGCAAAACCTGAAAAGTTGCTCGATGCTTTCAAAACCATCGTCGATAATATTGAAAATGACAGCAAGAATACGAAATTTGAAGGCGCTTCTTCAACTGCACCAGCAACGACTAGTACAGGTATTCCCAATATGGCGGCAACGGTTTATTTGAATACCGGCTCTTGGAGCAGTCAGTTGCGGTTTTATAAATTAAACCGCGATGGTACGCCTATCAATACGACTGCGTTTGTTCAGCCATCATTTAATAATCGTCTTACTTTGGTTAATGATGGCAGTAAAACCTATTTCATCGATAGAGTTTCAGATAATGAGGCTTCAAACGCCGATTTTGGCATTTCAGACGGCAGTGCAAAAGATAAGTTGGAATGGAAAAATGCATTGCTGAAATGGACTGGCCGAGAGGGTAGTGATGAAACCACCAAAGCGGATGCGGAGACAAAGGGTTATAGCCAGTCTTATCGAATTCGTCCCACTGATCCTGCTGACGCAAGTAAAGATGAACGTAATTTGGGCGATATTTTAGATGGTTCGGTTGCAGCTATTGGCGATAAGCGCGACAACCGTCAAGAGTTTTTGGTCTCTGCTGCCAATGACGGCATGGTACATATTTTCCGTAATGGTACGCCTAGCAATCCTTATGACTTGAAACTCAGCTATATTCCGGCAGGCATGGAGCGCGAGGACGATCAAGGTCAAGCGACAACTTTGGGCAAGGTTCTGAAAGATATTGCACGCGATGGTTACGGCTCTGGCACGCCGCACCGTTATATGGTTAATGGTGGCTTTGTTCTCCGCCAAACACCTGATAAGCAAACCTTTATGTTTGGTGCGATGGGTCAAGGTGGACGCGGTGCGTATGCGTTGAATATTGGTGCGGTAGCTAACAGCGATCGTAGTGGTTGGAATACGACTGTGCCTTTGTTTGAAACAAAAAAAGGCTTTGACAATAAGCTGGGTTATACCATTGGTTCGACACAAATCGGCCGTGTTTCCATCAAACGCGATACCACTCCGGTCAATCTGGAATCGAATGTGCGTTATGCGGGCTTCTTGGCTAGCGGCTATCGTACTGAGGATGTGAACAGTGCCGACAATGAAACGGCTTTGTATGTTTATGATATGACAGGGAAAGAGGCAGGGACAAAAAATACTGGTACTAATGTTTCTTCTTCTAAAGCCGGCAAGCTCTTAGCTAGAATTCCTGCACCGAATGGCAAAGGCGGCCTCTCTACCCCTACTTTGGTAGACACCGATTTTGACGGTATTGTTGATATTGCTTATGCCGGTGACCGTTACGGCAATATGTTCCGCTTCGACTTGAGAGGTAAAACCGAGTCTGAATGGTCGGCGCAAATGATTTTCCAAGGTTCGGGGAATCAACCGATTACGTCTGCGCCTGCGGTATCACGTCGTGGTAAAGATAAGTATGTCGTTATTTTTGGTACGGGTAGCGAGATTTATCAGAATGAACTAGAAGGTACTAACGGACAAATCAATGCCGTTTACGGTATTTACGATGATGTATCTACTGATGCGGTTTTGGCAAAAAGTAGTGAGTTGGAACAGCAAACCAGAGAAAGTGACGACGAACATATTTATGTCAGCGACAATAAGGTTGGTGAAGGTAAAAAAGGCTGGAGTCTGACTTTAGATCCGAATGAACGTGTGACTGTCAAGCCGACGATGATTTTGCGTACAGCTGTTGTGACCATCCGCAAGTATGAAACCAAAACAATTCATACTGACTCTTCTAGTACCGATGTTTGTTTACCGGACAGTACATCCACACAAACGACAGCGAAAACGATTATTCTGGGTGTAAATGCTGAAAATGGCGGTCGTTTGGGCTTGCGTGATGCGCGTATCTCCAGCAAGGATCGTACATTTATCAAACGCGAGAATAATGGCCAGATTTATTACGCCAACGGTATGACTTTTGATGGTGTTATCAACTTTACTTATATAAATTCCAGCAAAGCCGATGATTCTCCGGTAACTGCCGATGGCGATAGCGGCGGCACGGGTACGGATAAGGAGTTGAACGCTACGCCGAGCGTGCCAAACAATAAATGTTTTGCAACCAAAGGCGATCGCAGTCTCTTGTCTAACCAGCTGGTTAGCCTGGAAGTACAAGGCCGTACATGCGGACTCAAACGCATCAGCTGGCGTGAATTGTTCTTTTAATTGGTAAGGATTAAGCATCGAGGCCGTCTGAATTTTTTCAGACGGCCTTTTCTGTTGAGTGGTAGTAATTGAGAGATGCTGGATTAAAAAATGGAAAACTTTGTTTGTGGATATAACAAGCTTTGATCAAATTGAGAGCTTGGATAAAGTTAAATGACAGACTTAGGCTATTCTTTTTTAATTTTCTACTATTTGGCTAAGAAGTTAAAAGGCCGTCTGAAAAATATCTTTTCAGACGGCCTTTGATTTAAAAAGAGCTAATCAAGGAGCGCATTGTTAGATGCTGTTTTTAATAATTTTCCGCAGAGTGGATAGTTGCCGGCGGCTGACGGGCAGCGGGGTCGGAATATCGAGAATTTTAGCGCCCCATGTGGATGCGTATTCGTCGTTTTCGTCGTCGTCCAGTCGAATCAGGCTGTCGAGGGTGTGGCGGAAGACGAGGGCATTGCGATGGATGCGGATGACTTTGTCGCCCAGCAATTCTTCCCAGTAAACCAAGGTCTTCGGTAATTCGTAGCTGTGGCCGTCGCCGGTAAACAGATAGACGGTTTTGTGTTCCGCCATCAGGTAACGCGCCTGTTGCCATGGGATTTCAACCATGCGTTCGCGGTTGTACACTTTGAAATGGGTGAAACTGTCTGCTTTTTCGCGGTTTTTCTCGATGATGCGGTCAAGCGCGGTTTGCAGGCGGGTCATTTTGATCGGTTTGAGCAGATAGTCTGCGGCGGCCAGCTCAAACGCGCGCAGGGCGTGTTCTTCGTAGGCTGTGGTGAATACAATTTCCGGCTGGCGTTTGGCGGTACGCTTAATGCGTTCGACAAACTCGAGACCGTCGATTTCCGGCATGCCGATGTCGGCAAATACGATGTCGACTTCGTGGACACTCAGCCACTCCAATGCTGGCATGGCATGGTGAAAGACGTTGAGCAGTACGACATTGCACTCTTCCAATAATACACGTAAGCGTTCTGCTGCTAATACTTCGTCTTCTACAATAATGGCACTTGGCATAGCGGTATTCTTTTTGTTGTATCGTGGGAGATCTGCCGCGCTTTGTCATCCTCAATAACGCGTCAGCCGTATGTTGTTACAACCTTGAAATTATCAGTTTGTGACAATTTTAGGAAATTTTTAAAATATACATGATTTTTCGCTTCTTGGGCATGGTTTGGGATGAGTCGGAAGATTACTTACATAATTTTATGAAATATTGTAATACCCAGAGTAATTTTGTTGTAATCATGCTAATTCAGTCCGTGATAATGGACGATTTTGGGATTTTGTCCATTTGCCAGTGTGCCACCGCCCAATCGAGCAATTCCTGCGGACGGTTCATAGCAGGTGCATCGGGCAGGTTGAGGTAGGTTAGGACTTGGCGGAGAAGTTGTTCTTTTTGATTCAAATCCAAAGCCGGGGCAAGGGTTTGTTTCGACCATTTTTGCCCTTGGCTGTTGGTCAATAGGGGAAGGTGTGCGTAGGCCGGTGTGGGAACGCCGAGGCATTGTTGCAGATAGATTTGGCGTGGCGTGGAAACGAGCAAATCTTGACCGCGGACAATATGGGTTATGCCTTGGTCGGCATCGTCAGCAACCACGGCAAGCTGATATGCCCAATAGCCGTCGGCACGGAGCAGGACGAAATCGCCGATATCGTGTGCCAGATTTTGTGCGTAATGTCCGACAATGCCGTCTGAAAAACCGATCACGCGATCGGGAACTTGAATGCGCCATGCCGGAGTTTTGTTTTGCGTATCGGGTCTTTGCTGAGGATTGCGGCAATGGCCGTTATATACAAATCCGTCTGCGCCATGTGTTGCCGCCGCCTGCCAGTCTTTGCGGCTGCAATAGCAGGGATACACCAGCCCGTCCGCTTTGAGGCGGTCGAGGGTGTCTTGATATAGGTCGTAACGGCGGCTTTGATAGGCGACTTCGCCATCCCACTCAAAGCCGAAAGCTTCAAGCGTGCGCAAAATGTCGGCGGCGGCGGCGGGCATTTCGCGCGGGGGATCAAGGTCTTCAATGCGGACCAACCATTTGCCCTGATGAGCGCGCGCGTCGGCATAGGAGGCGACGGCGGTCAGTAGGGAACCGATATGAAGCAGGCCGGTAGGGCTGGGGGCGAAACGTCCTATATACATGGCAGGGTGGTTTTGTAGGGCAGGGGCAGTATGCCTGCGCGGTATTCAAATCGTGATAGAAAAGGGCGTGCCGTACACGCCCGAATTTGGGTTTCAGACGGCCTGAGACTTTTCAAAATGATTTAAGTTTCTCGACCATCCGTTCAATCCGCTTAAGCCAAGGGAGCAAGCAGTTTGGCGAAAGCGTCTTCAAATTGTTTCAAACCGTCTTCCTGCAAACGAGTTGCCAAAGTTTCGACATCAATGCCGAGTTTGGCGGCTTCGGTAAGCTGCGCTTGGGCTTCGTCCACACCTTCGGTCAAAGTGGCTTTGGCAGTGCCGTGGTCGATAAAGGCTTTGAGTGTGGCATCGGGAACGGTGTTGACGGTATGGGCGCCAATCAGGCTGTCAACGTACAACGTGTCAGGATAGGCAGGGTTTTTCACGCCGGTAGATGCCCATAAAAGTTGTACGCGATTGGCACCTTTTTCGGCAAGTGCGGCAAATTCGCTGCTGCCGAAGTATTGCGCCCAATCTTGATAGGCGGCTTTGGCCAGCGCAATGGCAACTTTGCCTTTGAGGTGGTCGGGCAGGGTGGCATCCAATGCGGCATCGACACGGGAAATAAAGAAGCTGGCGACAACTTGGATATGGGAAACGTCGTGTCCCGCTTCCAAACGTTTGGCAATGCCGCGCGTGTAGGCTGCATAGGCTTTGAGGGTTTGGGTGCGGGAGAAGAGTAGGGTCAGATTGACGCTGATGCCGTCTGAAACAAGGGTTTCAAGCGCTTCGATGCCTTCGTCGGTTGCCGGTACTTTAATCATGACATTTTTGCGGCCGATGGCGGCATGCAGGCGGCGCGCTTCTTCAACCGTGCCTTGTGCGTCTTTGGATAGTTCAGGCGAAACTTCGAGGCTGACGAAGCCGGTTTTGCCACCGGTGGATTCGTGTTCGGCAAGGCACACATTGCAAGCGGCTTGCACATCGGCAACCGCCATGGTTTCGTAGCGTTGTTTCGGGGTCAGGTCTTGCTGTTTGAGCGCGGCTACTTCATCGGCGTACAGTGCGTCTCCGGCAAAGGCTTTTTGGAAAATGGCAGGATTGGAAGTTACGCCGCACACACCTTGCTTCAGCATTTCTGCCAATTCGCCGCTTTGTACCAGCGAACGGGAGAGATTGTCCAACCAGATTTGTTGTCCTAATGCTTTAACGTCCGATAAAATAGTCATCTCTGATTCCTTTTACATAATAGGTTTGTTTGTAAAGTGGCGGTAATGCTACGCCGATTCGATGAATTTGAACAGTTTACAGCCGATTAATTTGGGCAAAACAAACCTAAATTCAAGCACGAAAGGTGGCTTTGATGGCGGAAAACACACTTTATCTCGACTGGGCGCGCGATGTATTGGATACGGAAGCCGAAGGTTTGCGTGAAATTGCGGCGGCTTTGGACCATGATTTTGTCCGTGCGGCGGAAGCGTTGTTGCACTGCAAGGGTAGGGTAGTCATTACCGGCATGGGTAAGTCCGGACACATCGGCCGCAAAATGGCGGCAACCATGGCTTCCACCGGCACGCCTGCGTTTTTCGTCCATCCTGCCGAAGCGGCGCATGGCGATTTGGGCATGATTGTGGACCACGATGTCGTGGTTGCCATTTCCAATTCAGGCGAAAGCGATGAAATTGCGGCGATTATTCCGGCGTTGAAACGTAAAAACATCACGCTGATTTGTATCACTGCTCATCCGACTTCCACCATGGCTCGTCATGCCGATATCCATATTACCGCGGCGGTTTCCAAAGAAGCCTGTCCGCTCGGCCTTGCGCCGACTTCCAGTACGACCGCCGTAATGGCGTTGGGCGATGCGCTGGCGGTAGTATTGTTGCAGGCGCGTGCGTTTACACCGGATGATTTTGCTTTAAGCCATCCGGCCGGCAGCTTGGGTAAACGCCTGCTGTTGCGCGTGGCGGATATCATGCACAAAGACGAAGCCCTGCCTGCCGTTTTGTTGGGTACGCCATTGAAAGAAGCCATTGTCCGCATGAGTGAAAAAGGTTTGGGCATGTTGGCGGTAACCGATGTCGAAGGCCGTCTGAAAGGCGTATTTACCGATGGCGACTTGCGCCGTCTGTTTCAAGAACGCGACAGCTTTGCCGGTTTGAAAGTGAATGACATTATGCACACTTCTCCGAAAACCATCTCCGCCGACCGCCTTGCCACCGAAGCTTTGAAAGCTATGCAAAGCGGCCATGTGAACGGTTTGCTGGTGGTCGAAGAAAACGGCGTGCTGATTGGCGCATTGAACATGCACGATTTATTGATGGCACGAATTGTCTGAATTGACGGCAAAAACGTTTTCAGACGGCCTTATGCTAGAATAGGCCGTCTGAAATAAGGAAACCTTATGCAAAACCTCTCTTCCGACCTGCAACAACGCGCTTTAGGTATCAAACTGCTGATACTGGATGTGGACGGCGTTTTGACCGACGGCCGCATTTTTATCCGTGACAACGGCGAAGAAATCAAATCGTTCCACACTTTGGACGGACACGGTTTGAAAATGCTTCAGGCCAGCGGCGTGCAAACGGCGATTATTACCGGCCGCGATGCGCCTTCCGTCGGTATCCGCGTGAAGCAGCTCGGTATCAACTATTACTTCAAAGGCATTCACGACAAACGTGCCGCCTACGCCCAATTACGCGAACAGGCCGGAGTGGAAGAGCATGAGTGTGCCTTTGTCGGCGACGATGTCGTCGATTTGCCCGTGATGGTGCGTTGCGGATTGGCGGTCGCCGTCCCTGAAGCGCATTGGTTTACTTTGCAATACGCTCATTATGTAACTCGGCTATCCGGTGGCGCAGGCGCGGTGCGTGAAGTGTGCGATTTGATTATGCAGGCGCAAGGTACGCTTGAACCTGCTTTGAAAGAGTATGTACGATGAAAATCAGATGGCGTTACGGAATCGCCTTTCCGCTGGTGTTGGCCGTTTCACTCGGCGCACTGGCGGCGTGGCTCGGCCGCATCAGCGAAGTACAAGTCGAAGAAGTCGTCCTCAATCCAAATGAGCCGCAATATTCGATGAAAGGCATCAACGGCAAACGTTTTGACCAAGAAGGCCGTCTGAAAGAAAACCTGAGTGCGGTCGATGCCGTTCAATATCCCAATAGCGCAGACGTGCATTTGGACAAACCACATCTTTCGTTTTACCGCGACGGCAGCCTGCTGTACGAAGTCGGCAGTGACAAAGCAGCGTACAATATTCAAAACAAGAAAGTCGTTTTTGAACAAAATGTCGTCTTAAACAAAGCGGCAGATGCCAAGCGTTTGGCCGGCATCGTCAAAACCGAACGTTTGAATGTCGATACCGAGGCGCAATATGCCCATACCGACAGCCCCGTTACTTTCCAATACGGACAGTCCGGCGGTCAGGCAAACGGCATGACTTATGACCACAAAACCGGTTTGCTGAATTTCCCTTCCAAAGTGAAAGCCACAATTTATGATACAAAAAATTTGTAAAACCTTAGCCCTTGTTGCCGTTTTTGCCACCAGCCCGGCCTTTGCCCTGCAAAGCGACAGCAAGCAGCCGATTCAAATCGAAGCCGACCAAGGCTCGCTTGACCAAAACAACCAAAGCACCACCTTTTCCGGTAACGTCATCATCAAACAAGGCACGCTCAATATCCGCGCCGGCAGCGTAACCGTTTCGCGCAACGACAAAAGCGAGCAGTTGATGAAAGCAACCGGCTCGCCCGTCAAATTCAGCCAAGAGTTGGACGGCGGCAAAGGCGTGGTCAACGGCCAAGCCAATACCGTCACGTATTCTTCCGCAGCCAGTCTGGTTACTCTGATCGGCAATGCCAAAGTACAGCGCGGCGGCGATGTGGCTGAAGGTGCGGTCATCACTTACAACACCAAAACCGAGGTTTACACCATCAACGGCAGCGCCAAATCCGGTGTGAAATCCGCCGCCAAATCCGGCCGCGTCAGCGTTGTCATCCAGCCGTCCAGCACGCAGAAAAATAAATAAGAAAACACATAAAAAGGCCGTCTGAAAAAGGTTCAGACGGCCTGAGGTCAATATCGAAAGTCAACAGAATATGAGCGCAAACAACAGCCGTCTTGTGGTTCAAAACCTGCAAAAAAGTTTCAAAAAACGCCAAGTCGTCAAAAGCTTCTCCCTGGAAATCGAAAGCGGCGAAGTCATCGGCCTGCTCGGTCCCAACGGCGCGGGTAAGACCACCAGCTTTTACATGATTGTCGGCCTGATTGCCGCCGATGCAGGCAGCGTGATGCTGGACGGACAAGAGTTGCGTCACCTGCCCATTCACGAACGCGCCCGCCTCGGCGTCGGCTATCTGCCGCAGGAAGCCTCGATTTTCCGAAAAATGACCGTGGAACAAAATATCCGCGCCATTTTGGAAATCAGCATGAAGGACAAAAGCCGCATCGATGCCGAACTTGAAAAACTGTTGGCCGATTTGAACATCGAGCGCCTGCGCAACAACCCTGCGCCGTCCTTGTCCGGTGGCGAACGCCGCCGTGTAGAAATCGCGCGTGTGTTGGCCATGCAGCCGCGTTTCATTTTGCTGGACGAACCTTTTGCCGGCGTTGACCCGATTGCCGTCATCGATATTCAGAAAATCATCGAGTTTCTCAAATCACGCGGTATCGGCGTATTGATTACCGACCACAACGTGCGCGAAACCCTCAGTATCTGCGATCGGGCATACATTATCAGCGACGGTACGGTATTGGCTTCAGGCAAGCCGGATGATTTGGTTAACAATGAACAAGTCCGTTCGGTTTACTTGGGTGAAAATTTCAAATATTGAATGCATATTTGACGGCAATCGTAAAACCGGTTTTACACGAGGCCCTCATTTCAATTGAGGATTGAGGGTGGCTCTAAATATTGAAATAATTACTAAGAATACAAATATAATACCGATAACCTAGTTTTTCAGACGGCCCATCTACAAAGGCCGTCTGAAAAACTATCTATACACTTAGAAAAAACACTATGTCTTCACTCGTCCTTAAACTCAAACAGACCCAGCAGCTCAACCAGCGGCTGCAGCAGTCTCTGCGCATCTTGCAGATGTCGGGTCTTGAGCTTGAGCGCGAAGTGGAAGACTGGTTGTTAGATAATCCTCTGCTTGAGCGTCCGGAAATCGATGAGTTTGCTGATAACGGGCTCAACCGTGCCGTTACCATGCCGCGTGCAGGTCAGCAGTTGAGTGGCGACGATGCCGAAGATATTTGGAGCAACATCGCCGAAGAAGAGGATTTCAAACACTATCTGCATGCCCAAGTGTGCGAGCATCCGCTTTCGCAAGTGGAAGCGGCCTATGTTCATGTCTTGATTGATTTTTTGGACGAACAAGGCTACCTCACTGACAGCCTCGAAGAAATCATCGACCACACGCCGTTAGAATGGATGCTGGACGAAGAAGCCCTGCAAAATGCGTTAGATGTATTGCAAACCTTTGATCCGCCCGGTGTGGCGGCGGCGGATTTGACCGAGTCGCTCATGTTGCAGCTGATGCGTTTGCCGGCTTCTCCTGCCCGACAAATGGCCGCGCATTTGGTGCAAAGTTCGCTTCAAGATTTAGGCAAAAACCGCAAACAAAACGTTCTGCGTTTCCGCAAACTCTATCCCGATACCGACAGCGAAACCATAGAAGCTGCGCTTGATATGATTGCCAAGCTCAATCCCTATCCGGCCTACGGCTTCGCCTCTGCCACGCCTACGCCTTATATTCAGCCTGACGTTTGGGTCAAAGAGGGCAAGGACGGCTGGGAAGTCATCAGCAACGAAGCGGCTTGGCCGAAGCTGCAGCTCAATCAGGAATATTGCGACCTGATGAAATCAGAGGAAGAGGGCGCACCGGAGTGGAAGGAAAAAATCAATGAGGCCAAGCAGCGCATTAATTCTTTGGAGCTGCGTAAAAGCACGGTCCTCCGCCTTGCCGAGTATATCGTCAAAAATCAGGAAGATTTTTTCATCTTCGGAGAAATCGGCCTGTCGCCCATGCTGATGAAAGATGCCGCCGCAGAATTGGGTTTGGCGGAGAGTACCATCTCGCGCGCCGCCAATCAGAAATATTTGTCTTGCCCGCGCGGCCTGTTTGCGTTACGCTATTTCTTCACACAGGCAGTCAATGCCGACGATGACGGCGAAGGGTTCAGCCAAGGCGCAATCAAAGCCGTATTAAGCCAGCTGATTGAAAGTGAAGACAGCAGCAAACCCTATTCGGACGAGACCCTCGTCAAATTATTAAAACAACGCGGCATTGAAATCGCCAGACGTACAGTTGCAAAATATAGAGAATCATTAGACATCCCACCGGCACACAAACGAAAATTTACCGAGTAGATATATTCCGATCCGTTTTGACGGACTAATCAACCGAAGGAGCTGTATCATGAATCTGAAAATCACCGGTCTGAATTTTGATGTTACCGAAGCCATCAAAAACTATGTTTCTGACAAGTTGGCACGAATCAATCGCCACGCCGACAACATCATCTCTGTGACCATTACGCTCTCGGTAGAAAAAGTCAATCAAAAAGCCGAAGCCGATGCGCATCTGGCAGGTAAAGATTTGCACGTTGAAGCGATTGAACAGGATATGTACGCCGCGATTGATGTTTTGATGGACAAACTTGACCGCGCTGTTTTGAAACATAAAGAAAAAAGCGGCGATGTCCGCAGTACTGTCAAACCTGAAGCAGAATAAAATTTTTGTATGATAAAGGCCGTCTGAACATTCAGACGGCCTTTTGTTTTACTAGATGTGACTGGCAATCTAGTTACTCACTTTTTCGCCATTCCATGGTGCCACTTTAAACAGCAGCAACATGCCCGGTATGCCCAAAGCGAAACACAGCCAGTAGAAATTAAAGTAACCCATCGCTTCAATCAGATAGCCTGCCGAAGCATTGATAAATGTACGCGGTACAGCGGAAAGGCTGGTAAAGAGGGCTAATTGAGTGGCAGTAAATACTGGATTGGTTTCACGAGCCATGTAGGCAACAAACGCCGCTGTACCCAGACCTACGCCTGCTGCTTCTGCACCAATCACGGCAGCAAGCATCATTTGCTCTGTCAGTGCGATGGCTTCAAATTTGCCAAAATTTGCTAGCCAAGCAAAGCCTAGAATAGTAACCCATTGCGCCACGCCGAAAACCCATAATGCCCTGTTAATGCCGAGCTTTATCATCCAAATACCGCCTACAATACCAGCAATGACAGCAGGCCATAAACCGGCATTTTTAGCAATGAGGCCGATGTCGGTTTTGCTGAAGCCCATGTCCAGATAAAACGGCGTTGCCAGAGATGTTGCCATGCTGTCGCCCAGTTTGTAGAGAAAGATAAACAGCAATACCAATATGGCCTGTTTGATTCCTTTGCGGGAGAAAAACTCACTGAAAGGGTCGGAAACTGTTTGGGCAAATGTACGCGACACAGATGGTGGAATGTCAGGCTCTTTAGCTAAAAATAAGGTCATTAGCAGACCGGGCAGCATAAATAGTGCAGTAATGATGAATACGTTGTGCCAAGGCATTAAATCAGCCAGAATCAAGCTGAGTGAGCCGGGTACCAAAGCAGCAATACGGTAGGCATTGACGTGGATGGAGTTGCCCAAGCCTAATTCTTCATCTGACAAAATTTCGCGGCGAAATGCATCCAATACAATATCTTGGCTGGCAGAGAAAAAGGCAACCACCAACGATAAGCCCATAATTACATATAAATGCTGAGCAGGATTTAGGAAGGCGTAAATGAGCAAGGTCAGCAGCAAACCAATTTGCGTAACCAGCATCCAACCGCGCCGCCGTCCTAAAAAAGGTAATCTGACCAAATCAATGACGGGAGACCAGATAAATTTCCAAGTGAAAGGCAGCCCGATAAGTGCCATCAGGCCGATGGTTTTCAAATCGACATGTTCGCTGCGCAACCATGCAGGAATAAGGTTGATCAGAAAATAAAGCGGCAGCCCCGAAGTGAAGCCTGTAAAGATACAAATCAGCATACTGCGCGAGAAAATCTTGCGCCAAGTGCTGGTTTGGGGTGCGGTGGTCATAGTGGAATCAATAAAAAAGGAAAGGGATATTGTAGCAAAGATGGGGGATATGGCGAATTAACTTCTGCTATCTTTATTGAATAAAGGCCGTCTGAAACTTTGACAAATTAAGTTTCAGACGGCCTTTTGTTGGAACAACTGGTTTGGCGGGCAACGGAGACTTCAGGACGGAAGAAGGGTTGCTTGGGTGTATTCATAAAATTGAAGTTAAGAAAGTTTCAGACGACCCCTAGAGATCGTTTGAACGATGAGAAATATCAGTGGTAATTTGTGCCGTCAGTGTAGCCGTTTCCTGATTTGTCCACAGCAAAAGCAGAAATCGGACCGACCGTTACTGTCCCTTTAGGCTGAGTTTCTTGGTAATACTCATATGCTGCAACACCCATACCAGTTGCAGCACCAACAGCAGCACCAATTGTGCCACCGACCATAATAGCTGGTCCGGCAGGAATACTGCCAAAAGCTATACCGACACCCAGACCAATACCTGCACCAATTGATCCTCCTATTTATGCACCATTTGCTCCTCCTTGAAGGATTCTCTCTCCTAAGCCTCCTCCATAAATTAGTTCCAGATCCTCAATGGATAGTTCAATCATGTTATTTTTCCTTTTCAAAAAAATTAGATGTAGAATATTGAGTCAATACACCCAATATGGAAAAAATAATAAAAGCATGAATATAAATCATAAAATCAACATTATCTTCTTGGTAGCTTTCATAAATAAAAACGATCGGTATTGATATACAAATTAAAATATACAGGTACTTTGAAATTACCAGTAACTTATACACAAATTTTGATTTCATAGCCTAGTCTTTCATTTGAATAAAATCTACCCTAATCAACTTTCCAACTAACTTCCTAACTTCTTCATGCTTTCCCTGATTGAAGTTAACCAGTAGATTTTTCAACAATATGTATATTATGTTAAATAATAAATGGTAATTGTCACATTCAAATATTAAGGATAACCTACTTTGAAACTATATCGCTTTGATGCGTAATTCTATAAAAAACATTGAATTTTCATGTTTTCTATTTATCCAGTATTTTGGAGTTGATAAGTGAGAGCAAAAAACTTTGGAAATCTACGATTCTCCTTCCAACACCTCATCATTTCTCTAGAGAATTTAGGCAAAGGCGATATTGATAACTCATTTCATTAAATGGAGCCAAATGAGAATGATTTATTTATAAAATCCTTTTAAATTAATGGGTTACAATAAAAATTGATAAAATAAAATTGACTATTCTCAATAAAATGAGTAAAATTCATCCGCAAATACAAATTTTGTATTGTGATACATCTATTAACCGCATTAAGAAAAGGAGTTAGTTATGCTAAGTAAGTCAATTACAGCAAAATTAAACGAACAAATTAATCTCGAGTTGTATTCATCAAATGTCTATTTGCAAATGAGTGCATGGTGCCATAAACATGGTTATGAAGGCGCTGCAGCATTTTTACTTCGTCATGCCGATGAAGAATTGGAACATATGCAAAAGTTGTTTACTTATGTGAGCGAAACCAGTGGAATGCCTTTGTTAGGTAAAATTGACGCCCCTAAACACGATTACGCTTCATTAAAAGAAGTTTTTGAAACAACACTTGAACACGAAAAACTAGTGACATCTAAAATTAATGAGTTAGTTGAGAGTACTTTTGCAGAAAAGGATTACTCTACTTTTAACTTCTTACAATGGTATGTAGCTGAACAGCATGAAGAAGAAAAATTATTTAACAGTATTGTTGATAAATTCAAACTTCTTGGTGAAAGTGGTACAGCGCTCTACTACATTGATCGTGAATTAAAAACTTTATAAGAATAGGAGAAATAAAATGTTATCAAATAGCGTGATTAAACTATTAAATGATCAAATGAATTTAGAGTTTTATTCTTCTAACTTATATTTACAAATGAGCGCCTGGTGCGAACAACAAGGTTTCGAAGGAGCTGCAAAATTTTTATCAGAGCATGCGGCTGAGGAAATGCAGCATATGCGTAAACTCTTCACTTATTTAAATGAGACCGGCGCATTGGCTATCATCACACAAATTGATGAACCACCTCATCAATTTTCATCATTGAAACAAGTACTTGAATTAACTTATGAACATGAAAAGTTAATTACCTCTAAAATCAATGAATTAGTTGGTAGAACTTTTGAAGAGAAAGACTACTCTGCCTTTAACTTCTTACAATGGTATGTGGCTGAACAACATGAAGAAGAAAAATTATTCAGTGGAATTTTGGATAAATTAAATCTTCTTGGTGAAGATGGTAAAGGTTTGTTCTTAGTTGATAAAGATTTAGGCGCATTAACAACAAACAACTAATCAAGTCTGATGAAAAAGGCTAAGTCATTATCGATTTAGCCTTTTTTTATATCAAAATCTAGCTACTTTTGTCTAAAAGTGCGGTGCTTTAACGGTTCATTCTTACCGCCGATTAGGTTTTGAAATGCCCGTAAGACAGGCAGATATGCTTGTCTTACGGGCATTTTATTTTCAGACGGCCTTCGATGCTGCGTTGCAGTTGCGGTAGAAGGCAATCAGACCGTTGGTGGAGCTGTCGTGTGCCGGGGTGCCGCGTTCGAGTTCGGGTTCGATGGTTTTGGCCAGCTCTTTACCGTATTCCACGCCCCATTGGTCGAAGGGGTTGATACGCCAAATTACGCCCTGAACGAAGGTGCGGTGTTCGTAGGCTGCCATCAGCATGCCGAGGTTGAAAGGTGTCAGGCTGTCGATGAGCAAGCTGTTACTCGGACGGTTGCCGGGGAATTCTTTTTGCGGCGCAAGACGGTCGCGTTCGTCTTGGGGCAGTGCGGCCAATTCGACTTGTACTTCGTCTAAGGTCTTGCCTTTCATCAGCGCTTCGGCTTGGGCGAAGGCATTGGCAACAGTAAAGCGGTGTTGGCGGTGGTTGCCGTAGATTGTGGTCATGGGGACGATGAAATCAACGGGAATCAGACGCGTACCTTGGTGCAGAAGCTGGAAGTAGGCATGTTGGCAGTTGACGCCTTCATCGCCGAAGACAATGCCGCCGGTGGTGCAGGAAACGGGTTGGCCGTCTGAAGTACGCTGTTTGCCGAGGCTTTCCATATCGAGCTGGTTGAGCCATGGGGTAAAGAGGCGCATATTGTGGCTGTATGGGACAACGGTTTGGCCGTCTGAATGTTGGAAGTTGTTGTACCAAACATTGATGAGTGCCATCAGGACGGGAATGTTGCGGCGGAATGGGGCCTCGAAGAAATGGGTGTCCATCGCGTGTGCACCGGCCAGCATTTTGCGGAATGCTTTTTCGCCGACTGCAACCATCAGCGGCAGGCCGATAGGCGACCAGACGGAATAGCGGCCGCCGACCCAGTCGGACATAGCAAAGACTTTGTCGGGGGAAATACCGAAATTTTGGGCTGCGGCCACATCGGCGGAAATGGCGCAGAAGTGGCGGTAGATGCCGGAATCAGGCAAACCTGCATCACGGTACCAAGTACGCGCCGCATAGGCATTGAGCAGGGTTTCTGGTGTGCGGAATGATTTACTGGCAATGCTGAATACGGTGGTTTCGGGGTTGAGACCGAGAAGGGTTTGGGTCAGGTCGGCATCATCGGAGTTGCTGACAAAGTGGACGCGGATGTTCTGCCAATAGGGTTGCAGCGCCTGTGTGGCCATGCGCGGGCCTAAATCGGAGCCGCCGATGCCGATGTGAACCAGGTCGGTAATCGGTTTGCCGGTAATGCCTGCGTGGGTGCCGTCTAAAAGTTGGCGTGCGAACTCGAGTGCGCGGTTGAGTTCGTGATGAACATTGGGCACGATGTTTTCGCCGTCAACGTAAACAGGTTTGGCATTGGCAGGCAGGCGCAGAGCAGTGTGGAGAACGGCGCGGTGTTCGCTGGTGTTGATTTTTTCACCGCTGCTCATGGCCTGCATATATTGTGGCAAATCGGCTGCTTCGGCCAGTTGGCACAATAAATCAAGGGTATTTTCATCCAGACGGTTTTTGCTGTAATCAAATAACAAACCGTGCAGAATTTCGTGCATATTGTTGAAACGTTCGGCATCTGCAGCGAAACGTTCGCGCAGGGTAACGTGTTGCGTATCGGCATGATGGGCTTCCAAGGCCTGCCATGCGTCTGAGTATGCGGTCATCTCGTTTCCTTAGTATGTAACGGTAAAATAAGCAGGATAGATAGGTATTTCCTGCTTTTTTGTAGTGGCTTGTAGTTTAACAAATTTGAACAGGTTTTGGGAGGTGGCGGGGGTGTTTTTGTTTAAGAAATGTATGCAAAATGAAAAAGAAATGATTGATTATCATCAAGTTTCTGTAAAAAAAAGGGGTATGACACCGATGTCTGCTGTGTTATCCTATGTAACATTATTGAAATCTTGTCGGGACGGGTCCGTAAGATGGCTACAATTTATGATGTCGCTGCTTATGCCGGGGTATCTCCCAAGACGGTCAGCCGGGTGATTAACGGCGATGCGCCGGTCAGTGATAAAACCCGTTCTAAAGTAGAAACAGCGATTGCTGCTTTGGGCTATATCCCGTCTTCTGCGGCGCGGATTATGCGGTCACACCGTTCCGGCTTGGTCGGTCTGATTACCGGCGCCATTTCGCGGACAGGCGAGAATACGGGCGGACACGGCATACCGGATATGTTCTTGATTAAGGGCATTCAGCAGCAGATTCGTGCACAAGGCAAGATTTTGATGATTGCCGACATCGACAACAAGCCAGGGCAGCCCGGTCAGATGGAGCCGCTGATCCGTACCTTTATGGAGCATCGTGCCGAGGGGATTTTATATGTGGCCGGTTTCCATCAGGAAGTATTGCTGCCGGAAGTGCCCAACCGTTGCCCGATGGTGTTGGTCAACTGTTTCGATTTGGCAGGTACGCCGTCGGTTTTGCCGGACGATGAAGCAGGGCAGTATGGCTTGGTGCGCCGGATTATCCAAAGCGGACACAAACGGATTGCTTATGTGACTTTGCAGCCGGGCGTAGAAGCAACGAGATTGAGATTGGCCGGATACCGCCGGGCTTTGGCGGATGCGGATATTGTCTTCGATCCTGATTTGGTGCAAACTGGTTATCCTGACTTCAGCAATGACAGCGGATCTTTGATTTCGGCTATTTTGAAACTGTTGTCTTTGACGCTTCCGCCGACGGTCATTTGCTGCGGTAACGATGAAATGGCAGTACGCGTGTACGGGATTTTGAGGACGCGCGGCGTGCGGGTTCCCGAGCAAGTTTCGGTTGCCGGCTATGATAACCACAGCGCGATTGCGGAGACGCTGTTTCCGCCGTTGACCAGTACCGAGCTGCCTTATCTGCGCATGGGCGCGATGGCGGCGGATTTGCTGTTTCAATACATTGAACACCCGACCGGCTCGGTTCAGTCAGTCAAGGTCGTTGGGGAAACCATCTGGCGTCAGTCTGTGATTAATAAATAGTTTCAGACGGCCTGAAAATAAGCTTTAAACAACGCAAACACACATCAAAATAAGATTATGTAAACGGTCAAAATAAAGGCCGTCTGAAAACAGGATTGCCTCATTAAAAAGGCGGCCCAATACAATAAAAGCGTCATACCGCTGAAATTGGAGTTTGTTGTTTCCATAGTTTATTATCCAGGAGTAGCCTTACTATGAAAATCTCCCCACAAGTGGCGATGACACTTCGCCAGATTATGCTGATGAACTTCGGTTTCTTCGGTATTCAATATAGCTTCGGGTTGCAGCAAACTGCGATTAACCCGATTTTCAGCTTTCTTCATGCCGATCCGAGCCAATTGCCGATTTTGAATATGGCAGGCCCGATTACCGGTTTGCTGGTGCAGCCGATGATTGGTGCGATGAGTGACCGCACTTGGGTGCCCGGATTGGGCCGCCGCCGTCCGTATTTCTTGATTGGCGCCATTGGTTGCAGTCTCTGTCTCTTTATCTATCCGCACGTTACCGCCTTGTGGGTGGCCGTATTGCTGCTGTGGCTCTTGGACATCAGTAATAATACTGCAATGGAACCTTTCCGTGCCTTCATTGCCGATACCGTTCCTGAACACCAGCAATCCACCGGTTTCTTGATGCAGTCTGTGTTTACCGGCTTGGGCATTACCCTGGCCAACGTTTCCCTCTATATCTTCCAACAAATCGGCTGGTTGCAACAAACTTCCGAAGCAGGCATTCCGTATTGGGTATTCGGTTCGTTTTATATTGGTGCGGTCTGCTCCATCGGTTCGGTTTTGATTACCGTTTTATCAACGGCCGAACGCGAGCCCAGCCCTGAAGAAATGGCGGCCATTAAAGCCCAGCCGAGCGGTCCGGCCCATGCTGTTAAAGATATTGTCGTTGCCGTGCGCGAAATGCCGACTGCCCTGTGGCAACTGGCCTTGGTGTATCTCTTCCAATGGTACGCGCTCTTCATCTACTGGCAATATATTTCCCACAGTATCGTCCAATCCGTCTGGGATTCGACCGTTGAAAATACCGAAGCGTATAGCCAAGCGGTTGCATGGACCGGCCTGGTAAACGGTTTTTACAACGTGATAACCTTTATCTCCGCCTTTGGCCTGATGTGGATGGCGCGCAAATACGCCGCCAAATATGTTCACGCCTTTGCCGTAACCCTTGCCGCACTAGCCTTGCTCACCATTCCGCACATCGGCAACAAATACCTGATGTTTGCGCCGATGATTGGTTTCGGTGTCGGTTGGGCAAGTATGATGGGCGTGCCGTTTATGATTGTGGTCGGTTCTATTCCGAAAGAACGTTACGGCGTGTACATGGGTATTGTGAACATGATGATTGTGATTCCAATGCTGATTGAAACCGTATCTTTCGGCTGGGTGTACAGAACTTTCTTGGGTTCAAACCCTGCCAACGCGATGACTTTTGCCGGTGTTTCCCTGGCCATTGCCGCAGCGGTGACCTTAACCATTAAAACTGCGGCCAAACCGGCTACTGCAGAATAACGAAGTTTTGATTTAAAACCAAAATGAAAAGGCCGTCTGAAACATGAAAGGGTTTCAGACGGCCTTTTTTGTCGAAACGGATTCCATTTGCTGACCTGATTCGGAAAGCCTTATTGTCGCTGCGCTACCGTTCATCACTCAAATTGGCTATGACTACCGATTTTGCTTTACAATATCCTTCTTTAATTTATTTCGTTTTACCATCCTGATGACAGAACACATTTCCGCTCCAAGTCCATCTCCTGTCGGTGAAGACTACCTGCTGTTAGGTCAATACGCCGAACGCGCCTATCTCGAATACGCCATGAGCGTGGTCAAAGGCCGCGCGCTGCCTGAAGTTTCAGACGGCCAAAAGCCTGTACAACGGCGTATTTTGTTTGCCATGCGCGATATGGGTTTGACGGCGGGGGCGAAGCCGGTGAAATCGGCACGCGTGGTCGGCGAGATTTTGGGTAAATACCATCCGCACGGCGACAGTTCTGCCTATGAAGCGATGGTTCGCATGGCGCAGGATTTTACCTTGCGCTATCCCTTAATCGACGGCATCGGCAACTTCGGTTCGCGCGACGGCGACGGGGCGGCGGCGATGCGTTACACCGAAGCGCGGCTGACGCCGATTGCGGAATTGCTGTTGTCCGAAATCAATCAGGGGACGGTGGATTTTGTGCCGAACTACGACGGCGCGTTTGACGAACC
>ERZ1674046.75-NODE-75-length-17993-cov-26.081113_pt1 | contig 17993 bp, 16 predicted proteins | sample MGYA00581130_ERZ1674046 | MGnify/ENA primary metagenome ERZ1674046 (study PRJEB41354, sample SAMEA4873345) | human saliva metagenome | biome: human-associated habitat [ENVO:00009003]; feature: mouth environment [ENVO:08000002]; material: saliva material...
ACTGGGGAGGAATCCCGCCGCAGCAGGTACGCCTCGACACCCTCATCACCACCCAGAAGACCCTCAACCTCGAAACCCTACTCGCGGAAGACTCCACCTTCTACGGCGACCTCTTCCCGCACGTCGTCAAATGGGGTGGCGAACTCTACCTCGAAGACGGCGTGCACCGCGCGCTCCGAAACGCCCTGCACCGCCGCGCCGTCATGTACGCACGCGTGCTGGACCTGGACTCTATCTCCCCGGCACTGCTGCCCGGCGCGTAAAAACCCACCCGAATACACAAAATGCCGCGGACCGATGCAAAGAAGCATCAGGTCCGCGGCATTCTTATGAACGTATAACTGCGCTACGTTTCGCGGTTCAGGTTCCGCGATTCAGAGGTGCCACGCTTAGGATGCGACCTTCAGGTCCGCCTCCTGCACCGGGGACTGCTCCGGCAGAGACTCCTCGGAGTCCAGGTGAACCGGGTTGCCCTCGGCGTCAAAACGTGCACCCAGGCCCATCTGAATGAAACGGATGGTATTCAGAATCTGGCGCTCGCGGGTCTCCTCGTCCGGCGCGTCCTCGGCGCGGCCAGCGCTCGAAGAGAGCGAACCGTGCACGAGCATCGCCAGTTCGCGAATGTCGTTCTTGGGAATGTAGTTCTCAGCAATCGCGGCTGAGAGGATGTGTGCCAGCACCATCTGCAGCTCCTGCACGTGCTTGCCGAGCTTTGCGTAGGACTCGGGGGAGAGCATGGAGCGCATAGCCGGGCCCGGGGGCAGGTGGCGGCGCGCCAGGTCGTTGATCTGCAGGCGAATGTACACGGCGAGCTGGTCAATCGGGTTTTCGATGCCCTCCAGGCCGACGCGCAGTTCGTTGAGGAAGCGTTCGGTCTCGTCCAGGGCGTAGGCGACCAGCAGTTCGCCCATGTCGGCAAAGTAGTTGTAGACCGCGGTGCGGCCGATGCCGGCGTTCTTGGCGACGTCGGTCATGGTCAGGCCGGAGAGGCCGCGGTTGTAGAGGATCTCGCCGAAGGAGTTGAGGATGGCGCGCTTGGTGTTTTCGCGCTGGGCGGCGTTGGTTGCTGCAGAAATACGAGGCATAGTGACACTCTACCCTAAATCGTCAGCAAATGACGAATTTATCGAATGTGTCACCAAGAAATTTGCGTAATCCATGCGAATTTTCACGTTTATGACAAAACGACCTGTGACAAAACGCAGCTCCTACAGGAACCCAAAACGCGTAGCCGCCGCCAAATCAGCACCCACCAACGACGCAATCGGATACCCCGTATGGCCACGCCCCGGAGTCACCTGCAGCAGAGTCCGCGCCCCCAAACTCTCGTAGAACGCGCTACCCTCCTGCGCCGCAATACGCGCCGACCAGCTCCCCTCGGCACTCGTCGCCATACGACGACGACCAGACGGCGAACGCCCATCCAGCACGCCCACATGCCAGCTCATCAGCAGACGCTCATGCGAGGAAGGATTCAGCGCAGCCTGCTCACGCACCCGCGCGGGCACACCGTCAGCGCCGCCGCCGCCGATGAAGGTGGCGCCGCCTCCGCGAATCCAGTCAATATCGTGCGACAGCAGCTCGTAGCTGAGGAACTCCGCGCCGCCCGAATATCCGGCAAGCCAGACGCGGCTCATATCCACCCCGTACGCCAGGGCAATCTCCTCAACGAGGGCGCGGACCATCCTGCCGTTCGAGCGGGCACGAACCCACCAGTTATAGGTCAGCGGAGGCGCATAAGAGCCGGTATCGGTCAGACGCGGCCCCCGCAGGCTACCCGGCGAAAGCACCGGCACGGACAGCATGTTGAACTCAGCCGCCACCTGCGCCAACTCTGCACGCAACGGCGAAGTGCGGCGCAGCAGACGACTACCGGCACGGGAGAGATGATCACCATCAAAATAGAACAGCACACCGGGCGCAGACTCAGACTCGGTCAGAAGGTGCAGGTTATCGACCCGGTAGTAGATATTGCGCCCGCGATGCGTAAACGACCGGTAGCCGAGAAGCTCAGAGGACGCCAGCAGCATCGGCTCCAACAGAGAAATGCCGGCACGAACCGCATGCGCCGCATAGGTCAGTAGCGGATGCAACCGCGGGATATGTGCGCTGAGCCTACGCTGATTGCGGTGCCGCCTCTTCTGCACTCGACGCGCAGAACGTCGTATCGAGGCGCGTAGAGCACGACCCGTACCCGCTTCCAGCAGGGATGCGACCTGCTCAGTACGGTGAGCGCCGCTGCGGTAAACTCCGTTGCGGTGAACTCTGCGGCTCAGTCTCTTCATACCTCCATTGTAAATGTGTGGGTTCTGCCGCTATCGGGATGGGATGGTACCGCAGGCATCCCACACCGGGTAACCGGGTGCATGCCGCGTCCACACTCTTGAACGAAGCCCACAAACCTGCCGCCGGCACGGCATATAGGTACTATTAGATAGGCTCGGGTGGCAGACGAGCCGGTGACCCCTGCCCTGCATTGCAGGTTCACCACCACGCGTGAGGGCTCGTACCTTGCGTGAAGAAACACATCGCATGAAGAAAGACTTGGGGAAAGTAATGGCTAAACCCGTTAGCGAATCTAAGGCTCAGACGAGCACCGTTACGGTGCCCTGGGCTGGTCGCCGCGGCTACTTTGATCTGCTGCTGGGCGCATCCTGCGTCATCCTGATCATCTCGAATATTGGTGCAACCAAGGGCGTGGAGTTCGGCCCGCTGCCCTTCGAGCTGCCCCTCATTGGTAACACCATCGTCACCGACGGTGGTTTCTTCCTCTTCCCGCTCGCCTACGTTATTGGCGACCTTCTTTCTGAGGTGTACGGCTTTAAGCGTGCCCGCCGCGCGATTGTGGCGTCCTTTGCCGCGGCTGCTTTTGCCGCCCTGTGCTTTCTGCTGATTGTGCACCTGCCCGCTGCGAGCTTCTACAAAGGCCAGGAATCGTTCGAGCAGGTTCTCGGCCCGGTCTGGCAGATTTTTACGGGCTCCCTGCTCGGTTACCTCTTCGGTCAGACCCTGAACGCCTGGGTCATGGTGGCAATGAAGAAGGCAAGCAAGGGCCGTTTCCTGTGGCTGCGTATGATCGTCTCCACCCTGGTCGGTGAGCTGCTCGATACCGTTATCTTCTGCTCCATTGCGGCACCGGTGCTCGGCATCGACACCGTGGAAGCATTCATCAACTACGTACTGATTGGCTATATCTATAAGTGCCTGGTCGAGGTGATCCTCATGCCGATTAGCTACCCGATTATTGGTTGGTTCAAGCGTCACGAACTCGAGTACGTGGCGTAAACTAACCTCCTTACAGCTGATGTGCAGAGCCGCCCGGCCTAACGCCTGGGCGGCATTGCCATTTCAGCTTTATTCAATACACAGCATGTCTAAGAAAGAGATACGTTATGTCTAAACTGCAGGGGAATATCCCCGAGCAGTCGGAGAAGAACGACTCGTTGAATCGTTCCCTCTCCCACGGCCAGTTGACCATGATTGCAATGGGCTTGGCGCTGGGTACGGGCCTGTTCCTGGGCTCCTCCTCCGCCATTAAAATTGCGGGCCCTGGCGCAATCCTCTCTTACGCTATTGGTTCGATGATTGCGGCAACCATTGCTGCGTGCGCGGGCGAAATGTCCGTGCGTCATCCCGTCCAGGGCGGTTTCGGCACCATTGCGAGCCGATACCTGAACCCCTTTAGCGGCTATCTGACTCGCTGGGCGTATTGGGCGTGCACCGTGCCGCTGGCTGGTGCTGAGCTGGTGGCGGTTGGCCACTACATGGCGTACTGGTTCCCGGACGTTCCCCTGGCTGTGTTCGTCGCTCTCTTCGGCGCAATTATTCTGGTGCTGAACCTGGTGAGCGTGAAGTCCTTCGGCGCCCTGGAGTTCATGCTCTCTTCGATTAAGGTTTCTGCCGTCATCGTGTTCATGGTGATTGGTGTACTGCTGGTGTTCGTGGGCCTGCCCGGTCATGCCGCGGCGGGTACCGCAAACCTCGTGAACGACGGTGGCTTCCTGCCCAACGGCCCGGCCTCCATCTGGATTTCGATGGCTGTTGTCATGTTCTCCTTCGGCGGTGTGGAAATGATTTCTCTCTCCGCAGCGGAGGCGAAAGACCCGGCACGCTCGGTGGCAACCAGCGTGAAGGCAATGATTTGGCGCCTGTCCACCTTCTACGTGGTGTCCATGGCAATTATTCTGTGCCTGGTGCCCTGGCAGACCGCCGCACAGAACTCGGAGCTGACCGAGTCGCCGTTCGTGCTTGTCTTCTCTGAACTGGGTATCCCCTTCGCGGCGGACATCATGAACTTCGTGGTGCTCGTTGCTGCGCTCTCTGGCGCTAACGCCTCCCTGTACGCGGCAACTCGCCTGCTGCACGCCCTGGGCTCTGACCGTATGGCTCCCGCAGTGGCTGCCCGCACCTCCTCGCGCGGTGTGCCGGTCGTAGCTCTGCTGATTTCCTTCACCGGCGTTGTTGTGGCGACCGTGATGGCTGTTGCCAAGATTGGCGACATCTTTGCCCTGCTCATGGCGCTGGTGACCCTGTGCATCCTGATTGTGTGGATCATGATTCTGCTGACCTACCAGGCGTACAAGAAGGACCAGAAGGATGCCTCCTCCTTCACCGTACTGGGTGGTCGCGTCACCGCAGGTCTGGCTCTGGCGGGTGTTCTGGCGACCCTGGCGGCAATGTTCATGCTGCCCGGCTCGGGTGTTCAGGAATCCATCATGGTCGGCATCGTCTTCTTCGTGCTGATTTCTATTGGCTACGCCATCTCCTCGAAGGTTAAGGGCGGTTATGAGCGCCCCGACCTGGACGCTATGCACGCCGACGAGGATACCAGCGCGGCACAGCACTAAATAGCGTGAAAGCCTCGCGAGGCTAAAACATAAAAAGCACCGGATGGGGGAGCACCCCCGTTCGTTGCCTTTCGCTTGTGTGCTCTAGACGGTGCCGTTCTGAGCGATGTGAGTGTGCCCGTAGAATAGTTAACTATTCGTACCCGTCAACGAGGCTAGAAGCCGCAGAAGCCGGGTGCGAGCACACATTGCACATCACGCCCCTAAGGCGTACTGACGGAAGGCACCTTCGTGTCCCACAACGACGATACCCGCAGCCACGCTGCAGCGGGGACCGCCGGATCGCGCACCCTGAAGCGTTCGCTGTCCCACGGACAGATGACCATGATTGTGATGGGTTCTGCGCTCGGTACGGGCCTCTTCTTGGGTTCGGGCACCGCCATTGCGATGGCTGGTCCTGCGGTCATTCTCACCTACGCTATTGGTTCTGCGCTCGCTTCGGTGATTGGCGCGGCAACCGGTGAAATGGCGGTTCGCTACCCTGTCCGTGGCGGTTTCGGTACTATTGCTACCCGCTACTTGGGCCCCTTCGCGGGCTTTTTGACTCGCATTGCCTACTGGACTGCGACTGTTCTGATTGCCGGTGTTGAGCTGGTGTCGGTGGCAACCTACCTGAATTATTGGTGGCCGCAGTTGCCTCTGTGGGTTGGTATTGCTGTGTTTGGTGTGGCGCTGATTGTGCTGAACCTGACGAGCGTGAAGTCTTTCGGCATGCTGGAGTTTTTCCTCTCGTCTATTAAGGTCATTTCGATTGTTGCCTTCCTGCTGGTGGGCCTGTGCCTGATTTTCTTCGGTCTGCCCGGTCACGCTGCGGTGGGTACCGCGAACCTCTTCAACGACGGCGGTTTCATGCCGAATGGCCCGCAGTCAGTGTGGCTGTCGCTGGCTGTTGTGATGTTCTCCTTCGGTGGTATTGAGATGATCTCGATCTCCGCTGCGGAGGCGAAGGATCCTTCTCGTTCGGTGCGTTCCTCAGCGAAGGCGATGATGATCCGCCTGGCAACCTTCTACGTGCTGGCAGTTCTGATTGTTGTGGCTGTTATTCCCTGGCGTTCGGCGTCCGGTCTGGGCGATGCGGTGGAAGCTTCCCCGTTCGTTCTGGTCTTTGAGCAGCTGGGCGTGCACGGTGTGGCGCACTTTGTGAACTTTGTGGTGCTGATTGCGGCGCTGTCGAGTGCGAACGCGAACCTGTACGCGGGTGCGCGTCTGCTGCACTCGTTGGCGGCTGACGGCATGGCGCCTCGTCAGCTGGCTCAGGTGAACCGCGCTGGCGTTCCGGCTCGTGCGGTATGGCTGTCAACCAGCGGTATGGTGATTGCTATTCTGCTGGCTCTGTACAGCCCGAAGGAAGCGTTCCTCTCCATGATTTTTGTGATCATGGTGTGCGCGCTGACCGTGTGGGTTCTGATTCTGTTCGCCTACATCGTGTACAAGCGTGTTGAACCGGCAACGGGCGGTTTCCGCCTGTGGGGTGGCCAGTTCACCGCGGCGGTTGGCGTTCTGCTGCTCTTCGCGGTGTGGGTTGCGCTCTTCATGGTGCGCGGTTCTATGGTTCCGGCAATTGTGGGCGTGGGCTACTTTGTGGTTCTGAGCCTGCTGTACTTTGCTCGTATCCGCCACACTCACATGATTGATGAGCAGACCTTTGTTGAGGCTCAGCAGGCAACTGCCGAGTATGACGCCATGAAGTACGACGCTGATCATGCCCTGGAGACTGCGGCTAAGCTGGGCCGTTAAGGTTCTGTAGCTGCCGGGAGAGCCGGTGCTGGGGCCTGCAGAGACTCCAACACAGTAATAAACGAAAAATACGGAAAATTTCTGGAATTCCTCGTAATAAAACCGTAAAAATGCAGTTGGCCCTCAGAGTGGGGTCTATCATAGACAGTGAACCGTATGATCTTGTATGCGTTCAAATGTCTGTGTGTTGGATGAGGCTCGAAAGCATCGTAGCTTTCGAGCCTCATCGCTTTAACTACCAAATATATTTCTAGCCCCCGAATCATCATCAGCTGATTCATTTGCTGTACCTTGCGGATTCGTACGAATAGCCCCCTCAAAGCGGCGGGGGAGTAGAGTTAAAACCATGCAAAGCCACGAAAAGAACCGCGAAAACACCCCCGCCCCTGAGGCCGGTACCACCGACGAACTGCTGGTGCACGTACCCGCACGCTGGGGCGATATGGACGCCTACGGGCACGTCAACAACGTTGCCATCCTCTCGGTCATGGAAGAAGCCCGCGTGGCGCTCTTCGGCCCACCGCCCTCCTCCGGGCAGAAGCCCACCGTGGCACCGCAGCCTCCGATTCCGCTTTTCGACCTGGTTGCCGAGGGCGTGCAGGCGCTTATTGCCGAGCACGGCATCCGCTACCTGGCTCAGCTACCCTACACCGGTGAGCCCGTGCCGGTGCGCCTGAGCGTGGAGAAGGTCAGCGCCGCATCCGTGCGGATTGGCTACTCGATTCTCTCCCCGGTGGACGGCCGCGAATGCGTGCGTGCCTTTACCGTGCTGGCGTTCTGGGATTCCGTGGCGGGGCGACTGACTCGACTCAGCCCCGAGCAGCGTGAACTGCTGAGCTCCTACTTGCCGCAGAAATAGGGGTAGATACCGGCGCTCCGCTGTAATAAACCGGTCTTGAACGGGGTCAAGCGTATGCTTTAAATACCTTCTGCAAAGGGTGCAAAAGGTTCATTCCCGGGAGAGATAACAATGTCGTTCCACCACACTCAGGCAGACTCCGCCAGCCGGGGTCGCCGCACGATGCGCGCCACCGGATGCGCCGCCGCCCTGCTCCTCGCCCTGACCGGCTGCTTTGGCGGTTCTCAGAGCGAAAACTCTTCGTCGAGCCCCAGCCCCTCCAACACGGCTAACCACTCGCAGTACCCGCTCCCTTCCTCCACCGCGTCCCCGTCACCGACGAAGAAGACCGAGCCGACCGTCACCGAGACTCGGGTGTCAGCCCCCGCAGAGAGCGCCGAGGCGAAGGCGTCCGAGTCCTCCGCACCCGCTGAGGCGAAGGCAACCTCCGCAACGGTCGCAAACCCCACTGTCGCTGCGACGCCCCGTGCGCCCGAAAAGGTGGAGGCTGAGCGCGCCTCCGCCGGCGAGCGCTGCGGACACATCGGACGTAAGGGCTACCTGAAGACCGGCGCGGAAATCATGGTGCTGCGCGGTACCGTGGACTGCGCCCACGCCCTGGACGTGCTGACCGAGTACGTCACCACCCCGCGTGCCGACGACAACACGACCCAGCACCAGGTTGCGAAGGTTCAGGACGCCACCTGCTACTGGAACCCGCAGTACGAGATGGTTGAGAACCGTCGCGAGGATCGCGGCGCCCCCGAGTGCACCATCGGTGAGGATGTCGCCTTTGTGGCTCGCCTGGACAATCCGGATGCTCCCCAGATTCCCTTCCTCATGGAGCCCTCCTACTACGATTCCGGTGCCGGCTACTACCGTTTCAAGAGCGATGACGAGCGCACCCTCTGCGAGCTGAACCCCGCGGACGGAACCCTGGTGTGCGAGCGCCGCACCGGCGAGCAGACCGGCAACGGTAACGGTGCTGTCGGCCGCACTTTTGCCGGTCCGGTGGAGGTGACTCGCATGAACTTCCTGACCGGCGCCAGCGAGGTGAATACGTGAATACCGTGAATGAGTCCTCGGCTCTGCACGCGGAAACCACCACCGCAAACACGAAGATAATGCACGCCTTGGATGTGGTGATCTTGCCCGTTGCTGAGGGCAAGCAGCTGACCTGCTTGGGCGAGATTGAGACTGGCTCGATGACCTGCCATGACGGGAACGGCCGCACTATTACGGTCGGTGGCAGGCGAGAAGGATAAGCGCCCGCGTCAGAGTTAATGAGCTGTCAATGAGTTGTGAAGAGCCAAGGAGGGGCTTCCCGCACTGCCGGGGAGCCCCTCTTATTGCGCTGTGCCTCTACCCGCTGTGTCCTAGCGGGGGCACCCTGTGGGTTCCTAAGATGCCGTATAGCTAGCTCACAGGTAGCGTCTTTAGAATACTGGTTAGGAACCCGAACCGATGACGCAGAAAGGTCACCATGCATCCGGCACAGAAGCACTCTACCCAGACTTCTACCCAGGCTCGTTCTACTACGCTCCGCACCGCTAAGCGCTACAGCCCCGTAGCGCTCGGTGCCACGCTGTTGCTGGCGCTGTCGGCATGCTCCGGAGGCGCTACCACCGCCTCCCCGAGCGCCACCGCGACCCTTAGCCCCAGCGCTACGAGCGCGAAGGCGACCCCTTCGCCCACCCGCACCGCAACGGTCACTGAAAGCACCCCGACTGCCGGTACCGTGCACACCCCCACCGCGGCGGCTACCGTGAGCCCCGGAACCATCACCACCGCAAGTCCCGCGGCGACCGCGCAGGCGAGCGCGGCGTCGAGCCCTTCCGCATCGGCTAAGGCGAATACTTCGGCGAAGGCGTCGAGCACCGCGAGCCTGTCCAGCTCGGATGTTCAGTCTGCGGGCGGTAGCTGCGGCAGCATGGACGCTACTGGCTACCTGAAGCACAACGCTACGGTTCAGGTGACCTCGGGTGCGGTGGATTGCCTGTTTGCGCGTGAGTTGATCCGCCAGTTTGTGGTGCAGAACCCCGCCGAGGTGACCGATAAGGCGAATGGTGAGCGTACCGTCATGTCGGCGCGCTGCTACTGGAAGCCGGGCGACGGTGCGGATCGTGCGACCCCCGAGTGTGTGTCCCTGGATGGTGGTAGCACCGTCATTACCGTGAAGCTGACCAACTAGCCTGCGGCTCAACCCCGCAGGCACGGGTATTAAACAAAAGCGCCGCGTCGACGAATGATTCGTCGACGCGGCGCTTTTTGTCTCGAAGCTACCGCAAGTAGCTGGCGCGGCGGGTTTTAGAGCTCCCCGCGTGCGCGGGCGGCGAGCACATCATCCAGGCGGGCGAAGGTCGAACGCCAGGTGGTGCGTACCTCCTCGTGAACCGAGGCGGGCATGGGGCCAATCTCAATAACGATGCGGGTACCGGATCCCACGCCGTCGGCGGTAATCACGGTTTCGGAGAAGAAACGGTGACGCTGGTACACCAGCACGCTACCGGGGTTGCCCAGGTGGTCGGGCAGCTGCTCTGCGTATTCGAGCTCCTTGAACGGTTCAATGCTCAAAAAGCGGCTCTGCAGAATGCAAGACACTGAGGGGTCAACCTCGTTGATCATGGACAGGCGCTGCAGACCGCCGACGATGGGCTCCACGACAACGTCGGTGGGGCGCACATGCCAGCCGGCGGGGCCGTACCAGCGGACCAGCAGTTCGGGATTCAGGTAGGCGCCGAAGACGTCCTCGACCGGGGCTGCAATCTCGTGATCGAAGACGAGAAGCTCCTCATCGGGAACATGAGTGATGCTCATAGGGTTCTCCTTAAACGGGTTGAAGAGCGGGTTTAGGGCTTCTTGCCGGAGTAGTAGTTGCCGAGGAACTCGTCACGGTACTCGAAGTAGGTGCCGTCCTTGATGGCTTCGCGGGCGTCGTCCACCATGCGCACGATGAAACGCTCATTGTGGATAGAGGCGAGGGTCGCCGCCAAACGCTCGTCCGCCTTGAAGAGGTGACGCAGGTAGGCGCGGGTGTAGTGGGTGCAGGTGTAGCAATCGCAGCCCTCGTAGATGGGCGAGAAGTCCGCCTTGAAGCGCGCGTTGGTGATGTTGTAGCGGCCGGTGGGGGAGTAGACGGCGGCGTTGCGTGCCACGCGGGTGGGGGATACGCAGTCGAAGGTGTCTACACCGTTCTCGATTCCGACGAAGATGTCATCGGGTTCGGAGATGCCGAGCAGGTGGCGGGGCTTGGATTCGGGCAGCTCTTCGGCGCACCAGCGCACGATGGTACCGAGGTTTTCCTTCTCGAGCGCACCACCGATGCCGAAGCCGTCGAAGGGCATGGAGCCGAGGTCCTGGCATGCCTTGCGGCGAAGGTCCTCGTACTGTGCACCCTGAATGACGCCGAACAGTGCCTGGTAGGGTTTGCCCACGCGCTCTTCAGTCAGACGCTGGTGCTCAGCGATGCAGCGCAGCGCCCACAGGCGGGTGCGTTCGAGCGCCTCCTCCTGGTAGCCGCGGGAGTTGTAGAGGGTGGTCAGCTCGTCGAAGGCGAACATGACGTCGGCACCGATCTGGTGCTGAACCTGCATGGACACCTCGGGGGTGAAGCGGTGAATCGAGCCGTCAATATGCGACTTGAAGTTCACGCCGTCGTCGTCAATGTGGGCGAGGCGTTCCTTGCCCTTTGCCACGTCGTCGTCACCGAGGGGGCGGCCGTCGGCGCCCTTAGCGTCCGCGACGGTACCCATGTCGATTACCTTTTTGAAGCCGGAGCCCAGGCTCATGACCTGGAAGCCGCCAGAGTCGGTGAAGGTGGGTCCGTCCCAGTTCATGAATGCGCCCAGGCCGCCTGCCGCGTCGAGGATTTCGGGGCCGGGCTGCAGGTACAGGTGGTAGGCGTTGGAGAGCAGAGCCTGAGCGCCGAGCTCCTTCATGGATTCGGGTAGGACCGCCTTGACGGTTGCCTTGGTGCCCACGGGGGTGAAGGCGGGGGTCTGGATCTGTCCGTGCGGGGTGGTGATGACACCGGTGCGTCCGCGGAACTGTCCGCCGTTGGCTTCTACACGTTCAGCGCTGGGGGAGGCGGTGTCCGCCAGGCGGCTGGTGATGGTGAAGCCAAAGTCCTCGGTGGGGAAAGAGTTATCTAGAACGCTCATTCTTCTCTCGATTGTTTGCTTTCCGTCTGAATGTCTATACCCTAGCCTACCGGAAAACCCCGCCTCTCTCGCCGGAGGCGGGGTTTTCGCGGGTACCGTCAGGCTAGGGTACAGCCAGGCTGAGGTACAGGCAGACTAGGGTACAGGCAGGGTGGCTGGGTTTAGCTCGCCCTAGCCGGTGAAGTTAGCCGGCGAAGTCGCCGAGCATGTCCACAGTCGGCACGAAGAAGAGGGTGCCGGTCACCGCGGTGCTGAAATCCAGCAGACGGTCGTAGTTGGCGCCATCCACTCCCATGAACATGTTCATGAGCATCTTCTGAACGGTCGAGAAGGTGCTGGCGTAGCAGATGAAGTAGGTGCCCAGCTCGTTGTTGCCCACGGTGCCGAAGGGCATGTTGTCGCGAATAACCTTGAAGTCGTCACCGATATTGGCGATAGCGGAGTGCGAGTTGGCGGGCTTCTCGTCCTCGCTCATCTCGATGTCGTCGTGCTTGGAACGGCCAATGACCTTCTCCTGCTCGGAGACGGGCAGGGCGTTCCACGCGGTCATGTCGTGGATGTACTTCTGCACGAACTGGTAGCTGCCGCCCCTGTACATAGGATCGCTGTCACCGATGATACCGAAGTATTCACGTGCCGCGGGGGTCTGCGGGTTTTCGGTGCCGTCCACAAAACCGATGATGGAGCGGCCGTCCCAGTAGCGGAAGCCGTGCACCTCATCCAGTACCTCGGCAATATCGCGCAGAGCCGCGGTAATAGCGGACGCCATATCGTAGGCGACGGACGGCTGGGTCGCGCGGATGTGGAAGTGCAGATCGCCGGGAGTGGACACCGCGGTGTGCTTATGGCCCCTAATCTCCTCGAACTCCACGAGCTCCTGCGGCAGCGGCTTGGGCAGATCCAGGGTCAGCCACGCGCTGTGGCTGATACCCAGCACAATGCTGGCGTTCTCGGGCGAGTAGCGGTTCGCGGCGGTGTGGTTGAGGTTAATGACGAGCCCGCAGAGGTTCTGAAAACCCTCGATGAGTGCATCGTGAGCAATGTCTTCCTTGAACTTCCAGACCATGAAAATGGTGTTAGCGTTCGGGCTGGCAGTGACCTGTTGTGATTCTGGTGCAAGCATAAAATTCACCGTACGCCCGTGTACACGCCCCCGCAATGAATCTAGCCCTAACCTTCTGCACAGGCCCTAACCTTCTGCGCTACTGGGAGAATGCGCCGATGCGAGAACGCACCGCAGGGAGAAGATTAGGGCTGGGGGCAAAGAACAGCAAGCAGGGTTTTAGAAACCGTGCCTTAGAAATTGTGGGAGGCGAGGTGACGCGCATGCGCCAGACGCGCCGCCGTCTCAAAAATGGTCCACGCCTGCACCTGAGTGGACAGCTCCACCGGTGCACCGGGCTTCACAACCTTGCTCATCGGCTCGGTGAACCGCGGGGAGAACTGCACGAGCGCCTTACCGCGAATCTCATTCGGGTCAATGCCGTACTCGTTCATCGGCAGGTTGGGGTCGAACTCGCGGCGACCCTCCCACAGGGCGCGTGCGGTCGAGTACACCAGGGTCGAGGCGAGCGCTCGCGCCTCATCACTGAGCAGCGGCGAGGATGCCGCCATGCCCAGGTAGCGCACGAGAATGCCGGTGAACAGGCCGCCGTCGCCGTCACCGTGAGAGATGAGGATGCGGCGGCGAGCACCGGAGAGGAACTCCACCTCTTCGGTCATGTGCTTGACGATACCGACGATGAGGCGCTCGGCGCGTTCAGCGGGGTCCACCTCACAGGGCACACCGGATGCGGCGAGGCTCAGCAGGGCGCCCAGGGCGGTTCCCTGGTTGTAGGTGAATTCGCCGCGCTCGTACTCGTACTCGTCGCCGCGCACGTTCACGCCGTCAATATAGAGCGAACGTTCTGCATCCCAGAGGGTTTCGTTCATCCAATCCATGAGCGCGGCGGCAGTCTTCGGGTCGCCCGCCCGCACATACGCCAGAGCAGTCGGCGCGGTCGCCGCAGCATTCACAAAATCACGCTTGGACTTGCGCCAACTCATGCCACCCACCGGGGAGAAACCCTTCGCCAACTGCTCAAAGAGGGCCGCGCCAGCATCCTGGGCGGCAACATCATTCGCGCCGGTCAGCTCAATGCAGAAGGAGTTCATGCGGCCCACCGCGAGGGTCAGCCACGCCATATCGTCAAAGTAGTCGTTCGCGAAGCGGCCGTAATTACGCACGTTAATGCCGCGCAACAGCGCGCGGGCACGGTGTAGCTCCTCCTGGGCGGCAGTAATATCGCCCTCGCGCAGGTGACGCTGACCGGCATCAATCACACAATCCAGCAGGTGCGCCTGCCACCAGTAGTGCCAAGCGTTCAGGCGCTGGCTCAGCGGTCGCGGGTCGGGCACCTGCACCGAACCGATGAGGGCGCCGGGAACGCCAAGAATACGGTGCACGAAGGTGTCGGTGACGCTGGCGGCTGCGGCAGCGGCATGCGAGGAGGTGCGCTCGGCGTACTCGCTAATCGACTCCAGAGACTGCGCGTTGTGGGAAGACGGCTGGGAATTCATGGACCCTCTGTAGTTGCGGTGAAGTATTACGTCTGAAATTATCCCACTTTTTGCCCTCTGAACGCCCGAATACTGTGGGCGGGCTCTCGGGTGTGATTCCTTTTCAAGAGCCCGCCGAGAACATGCACCGCAGGGAACGGAGTGAACGCCACTCAAAAACCGGTTAGGAGGCGGCAGTCAGCGAACGCCCGCTGTACAGATCCACTCGCTCGCCGGTGATGGGATGCTCAAAATGCAGACTGTACGCCAGCAACTGCAGCGGGTACTCCGGGCGGTCTGGCGCGTCGGGTAGCACCTGCGGGTAGAGCACATCGCCCAGAATGGGGGCGCTGAGCATATTCAGGTGCGCCCGCAGCTGGTGCGTTTTGCCGGTGTGAGGCGCCAAATCATAGAGCGCCCATTCTCTATTCGGTTCCGCGCGCCAACCAGCAACCGCCTGCGCGCTCGGAGTGAAAGTCCGCAGAATCTTCGCGGTCGTCAGCGTATTCGGCTCCACACCCTGCACCGCGCACTCTTGCTCAGAAAGCTGCTGAACCTGCAGCTGATCGCGAATCTTCTGAATATGCGAACGCACCTGCAGTCCCTCCGCACTCAACGCCCGCTCGGCGGCGGCGGCATCGGCAGGAACCGGCGCCACGGCACGGTAAGCCTTCGACACCTGACGGTGCTGAAACATCATCTGGAAGGGGCGGCGCGCCTCCACGGTCTTGGCAAAAAGCAGCACGCCCGCGGTTGGGCGATCCAGGCGGTGAATCGGAATCAGTAGCGGGTTCTGCTCGCGCACCCGCAGCTTGGTCAGCGCGGTCTGCGCAATATAGGAACCGCGCGGGGTGGTCGGCAGAAAATGCGGCTTATCAATCGCCAGCACGTGCTCATCCTCGTAGAGCACCGGCATGTCGGAGGGTAGCTGCGGCTCATCCGAAAGCTCGCGGAAATACCAGATGCGCTCACCCGGCATATAGGGGCTATCGCTGGTCAGAATCGTGCCGTCGTCCAGGCGCACCTCGCCGGTGTTAAAGCGGGCGTGAATAACCTGCGGGTCGTTCGGGTAGAAGCGCGCAATCAGGTAATCTGCAATGGTCGCCGGAGCCGTATTGTTCGGGGTGGTGTTGTTCGGAGTGTGCTCGGCGGGGAGCTCCTCCACGAGCGGCAGGATCAACTGAATCGGGTCGATACCGTTCTTCTGAGCCAGCGGAGGGGTCAGCAGACGGCGATGCGTGCGGCGTGCCGGTTTCGCTTGGTAGGCAGCAGGCTGTATTCCCTGCTGTGTATCGGGGCGTGCGATAGGCTGCGGGTGTGCGGTGTTCTGTGCGGGCATGGCTCTACTCTACCGCCTGGGCGGGGTAGGTTCGGAGGCAAGCTGGAGGCGTACTGAGTGAGTTGGGCTGAGCTACGTGCGGGTGGAAATATTACCGTGGGCTTGGGTGTGGGGTTGCGGAAGACAGTTTTGTCTGACACTCATGAATGTTTGTGTGAATATGTGGAACAGAAAACGAAAACTTCACAAATTTTTGAAATTATTGGACATTTAATTTAAAAAAACTACATTAATTTTACAAAAAATAGCGTTTAAGTGCGGTATTTTCGAAAATGCTGTCAAATCGTAAATCAATAACCCTCAATTTAGCCCCTTTGGTTTTTCTAAGTATAAAAGATGTAAAGCAATTAAAGACATGCTAACCTGGGCACCCTACGTCATAAACGCCTTAATAAAGGCTGAAAGTAGCCTTAAAGCGGTACGATTAAGACACAGAAGTTCGATATTTCGAACGAAGGGGTCGAAATGGGACAGAAACAGCGCAAGGATGCAGAGGTTAAAGGAACACCCCCAAATACAGCGGTGCAATCGGACAATTCCAAAGCACCGGAAAATGCGATAGGAGAGGTTATGGAACATTCACAAAAGAATGCGGAGCCTCGCACCGGTGCCCTGCGTATGGAGCCGCACGAACGCGAAGAGCAAATTCTGAAAATCGCTGCAGAACATTTCGCTCGCCGCGGCGTGCTCGGTGCCTCCATGAGCGCTATCGCCCGCGATGCAGGCATTACCCGCGCCCTGCTCTACCACTACTTCCCCGGCAAGGACTCCCTGGCGGCCGCTGTCACCCGACGCGAAGCCAACGCAGTCCTTGAGGCCCTGGGCGAGCATCACGAAAACCCCGAAGAGGCGTTGCGCAATGCGCTACGCACGTACTTCCTCGTTGTAGCCGGCGTTCCCACCCCCGGTGGGGAGGACTTCCCGAACAACCCTACCGACTACCTCGAATGGATGCTTGAACGCACCGGCATGCCGATTAATGACCGCACTCGCGTCATCCTCGGAGGCTGGTTGCAGCTCGTCGACTACTTCGCCATGCACGTCGTGCAGCTCAACCCCCGCGATCAGCGCACCGTTCGCTCCCGCGGGCTCGGGCTCGAAGAAGCTATCGACCTGTGCCTGGGTGCCGTTGACACCCTCACCGGCGGCTACTAGCCACCTGTCACCCTAAGAGGTAACAGGTCAGCGTAGGACTTCCCGCTCCGATGTTTGGTTATGTGCTCCACGGCAAAGGCGACGTGGACATCCGGGCGGTTATTCCTCCACCACGCCGCTTGCGACGTGGCGGAATCCGGGAACACCACCCGGTTCGTGAGTAGGGAAACATAATGCCCCGCACCCCCTTCCGTGAGGGTGCGGGGCATTATAATGCTCAGGTTGAGGTTGAAGAAAATAGTTTTACTCTGAGGCTAAGCTTGAGGCTCGGTTCGGCTAAATGGAACGGCGTAGTGATAGGCCACGAACCGTCGCGTAGAACCCCTGCGCCTGCAGCGCCGCACGCAGCGCCTCCACCGGATGCTCTACAACCTCGCCGCCGGATGCGCCCAATGTGGATGTGCTCACCGTGTGGGTGCCCAAAAGCTCCACATCGTTGACCTTCTCCACCGAAATCTTCTCCGCACCACCGGCAGAGACCAGGCGCGCCAGGGCGGGGGCCGCCGCCTCCAGAAGTATCGGGTCGGTTGTGAACGCCAGCAGGGTCTTCGCGCCACGCTCCACATACAGCACCGGGGCGCCATCCACCAGCACCACGCAGGCGCCCGCCTTGCGTGCCGGACGGTGCTTCACGGTGCCCTCGCCCTCGTGCGCAAAGGAGGGAATCGCGGGCCAGCTCAGCGCCGCACCGTACGGGTTCGCCGGGTCGGTCGCCGCCAACAGGGTCACCGTGAATGTGCCGTACACCTGCTCGGTATCGGTACGCTGCGGGGTGTAGGCGCTCGCACCAAAACCCTGTGTTGCACCAAAACCCTGTGGACCTGCGGGAACACTGAGGCTATCAGCGGTAGAACGTAGCAGGTCCACCGTCGCGGGGGCGGCAAACTGCGCCGCGCCCAAACCCTCAATAAAGTAGCCGCGACGCACCAGCGCACGATCCTCAGCCGCCGAATAGATCCGGTACAGCTGCGAGAACCCGCCGACAGAATCCTCCACCTGCAGACACCCGCGAGTCAGTACACCGTAGCGGTCCAGCAGCAGGTCGGCGCGTGCGAGCGCCGCAACCGTCGCCTCCACCGGCTCCTGCAGCAGTGTGTCCACGCGTGAGAAGCGACCGCTATCCTGCGGGGCAACGGCGGGAGCGGCGCCATGGAACCCGCCGCGCAGGGAACGCAGACCGCGCCCGGTGGCAGCGCCGTATCCGCCCGCCAAGCCGTTACCCATGGAGGCGCGTGCCGCCGCAATACGGCCCGCACCACGGCGACCCACCCGCGACAGACGCGCAGGGGCTGCCGGAGTCGGATGCGCACTGCGGACGCCCGCAAGCATCGCCCGAACCGGCGCGAAACTATCGTTCGTCACCGCACCAGCCCACACCA
>ERZ1674046.87-NODE-87-length-16169-cov-21.167680_pt1 | contig 16169 bp, 9 predicted proteins | sample MGYA00581130_ERZ1674046 | MGnify/ENA primary metagenome ERZ1674046 (study PRJEB41354, sample SAMEA4873345) | human saliva metagenome | biome: human-associated habitat [ENVO:00009003]; feature: mouth environment [ENVO:08000002]; material: saliva material...
GGCGGTGCCGTGCTCGGCGGTGCCGTCGTGGGTGACGGCGTAGGGGGTGCCGGGGGTTTCGCCAGCTTCTACGTCGAGCGGGAGGGGGATTCGAGTGAGCAGTTCGCGAGCTGCTTTGAGCTGCGCATAGTCGGTGGTAGTCACAGCGCTATTGTCCCATAGGGTGCACCAGCTTCATGCCATGTTTGGGTGTTGGCACGGTCGCGTTGTGGCTAGGTTGTGCGGTTGGGGGCGTTGAGGCTGTGTGAGGGGCTATTTTTGATAGGTGTTTGGACAACCTGAAGAGGTTGAAATACTACTTGCACACCGCGTGCAACAACTCCAATTTATGATTTATTCATAAGAAGAGCAGGTGGGAAAATCCTTGAGTTTCCGCGGGAAAAAAGCACATTTTAATGCGGTTACCCGGAACACATTGGTACGTTTTATAACCCGCATAAAACGGGCAAATATTAAGATTTGATAACTTTTTACCTTTAAGCGCAGATATGGTCATTGCGGACCTGAAAGTACGCTTAGAATCGTTGAGCACGACAACCAGGCAGGTCATAACCCACACCGAATCCCCAGGAGGTTTCTGACCTGCCCTTTCTATCGCATCCGTACTCACCGCGGTATGCCACACCCATCGGGAACGCTCACCGACCCCTCACGCAGCTGCAATCAACTGCCGTTGAGGTTCACTGCATCCGAGCTACCCGTTACTGCCTGCCCGTCTTTACTCTTGCGAAAGGTTGCGTATGTTCGGTTCGCTGTCACGTCGCCATCTTCTTGCTCTTTCTTCCGGAGCAGCATTGAGTGCACTCACAAGCGCCTGCAGTCCCAGCGCAGTTTCTCGCCCTCAACCACTCACTAACCCTTCCCCTACTAAGGCTGCTCCTCAGAGCTCCCAGACCAAATCTGCGACCACCACGCGCAGCATTACGCACACCGAGCCCCTGCCCGCATCGGCTCTGGATGGTCGCGGACCGGCTCTTCTGCCGGATCAGTTCTTTGAGCGTTCCGGGAATTTCTCAAACGGCACTCTGAGCCATCGAGCTGTCAATGTCCCCCGCCCCACCATGCCCCCGGAGGCTAAAGAGCGCACCGTCGAGGGCCTGCACGCCTTTCTGCAGTACTGGGGTGCGGCGCAGAACTACATGCTCCTCACCGGCGATACCGACCCTTTCATGGGTCTGCCCGGCCAGGAGCACTTTAGCAACATGGCGCAGATGTACCGCGATATCTACCGCTACAACATTGGCTGGCTGGTCTCTAAGAACAACCACCCCATGTGCATTAACCTGAGCTCCCCGCAGCCGGTGCCCGCTACCGAGCAGGACGTCTACTGCTGGAAGGCAACCCTGAAGGTGGACGAGAACGCGTTCCTGTTCAACCATGAAACCCGTCAGCGTGAGCAGCTCACCGGCATCTACGGCAGCAATCAGAAGGCGGATGCGTACGTCTACTTTGGCAAAGAGGGCTGGCAGATGCTGGAGGATCCGAAGTCTTCCCCGAGCGCTACCGCAACCCCGGCGGCTACCGCTGAACCGTCCGCGAATATTCCGAGTGCGCACCCGACCCCGAATGAGAGCACCCCTTCTAAGGCGGCTCGTTATATTCGAGGCTCAGCCTAAAGCTTCTTTACATCCGTGCCTCAAAGAACCCGTCATATTGGGTGATATGAGGCACGGATGAGGGCTTTTATTTGTGTGCCACGCGTGAAATCTATAGGCTAGGGGCTAGATGAGGTCCGCCCATTTTCGCCTCAATACGCGTCTACCCGCCCTGCGGGTGACTGCTTCGCGCCCTCCTGTAGGGGCGTGATGTTAGGCTGAGAATTGGAGCGTGAGCTCTTCACTTATCACCGATACTTCCGCATCACAGCACATTCAAGGGGATCACTATGATTCACAGCCGCCGCCACTTTATTGCGCTTACGGGCACCGCCGCCCTGGGCGCTATGCTTGCCGCTTGCGGTTCCAAAAAGACTGCGGAGGCGACCGCCTCCCCCACTGCTTCCGCTTCGATTGCGGGTGCCTACGACAACCTGTCGGGCGAGCTGAAGTGGACTAAGTACATTGCGGGTAACGGTGCAGCCCCGATGAGTAGCACCGACCCGGAAACCGGTCAGGTCTACACGATTGAGCCGACTGCCGGCCCGGCAAGCGTTGATTCTAAGGCGAGTGCCGTGCCCATCCCGATTGAGGATGAGAGCATGTACGAGAAGAACGCCCGCAGCCTGCGCGCCACCTTCGCGTATTTTGCGGCGGCGGTGAACTACGCCCGCATGACCGGTGATCCCGGTCCGGCTCTGCAGGTGGTTCATCAGGATAATTCTGTTCAGCGTGCTTCTTTGGAGAAGCTACGCGCTTTCTATGCGCCCGGCACGAACTGGCTGGTTGATGGTGAGTGGACCTTCCGCCTGACCGATAAGCAGCCGACGACCCGCGGCACCAAGTATTCGTGGGCGTGCACCGTGACTCAGGCGCACGGTCTGCAGGTTGAGAAGGCGACGAACACGACCAAGCCCCTGGAGGACACAGAGGCACAGGAGATTAAGGCTCTCTACGCTGAGTACGATGAGGAAGCGAAGCGCTGGTTGGTGATTTCGCCTCAGCAGTATGATCCGGCGTTGACTCCGAAGCCGACTCAGACTCCGCGCGCGCATCCTTCCTCGACTTATACCCCGACGGTGACTGATGACAGCACCGTGGCGGCTAATGGCGGCGCTCACACTGGCGCGAACACTTCGGGTAACGGTGCCGCACAGGGTACCGCTAACAACGGTGCCGCCCAGAATGGCGCAGGTCAGAGCGGTGCCGGCCAGGGCGGTTCCCGTCAGTACACTGGCTCCCAGAATGGTGGTGCCCAGAGTGGTGCCGGTCAGGGTTCTGCAGGTCAGGGAGGCGCGGCTCAGGCTCCTCAGCCTGCCGCTACCCAGGCGCCTGCGGCTACCGCGCAGCCCGTGGCGACTCAGCCTGCAGCTGCGACGGCTCAGCCGACCGTAGCACCCGGTGCCCCCGATGCGGGCGGTGCTGCTGGTGGCGCTGAGGCACCTGCCGGTGTTCCCGGTGAGGGCGCCCAGTAGCCCCTCCCCTATAGACAATCCCTATAGACGTTGAACGCGTCCTCTCCTTCACTATTCCCTGTACCTCCCTTTCGGTGCGCTGTTGCCGCTGGTTGCGGTAAGTTCGCTGATGGGCGGCATATCACGCTCGTTTGAGCGCTGGTACGCACGGGTGTGAAGGCGGGGGCGCGTTATACTTAGGACTGTCTCTAGAGGGATGTCCGCGTGTGATATCCGCTCGTCGAGGCGTTCTCTCACTCGTCTCTCACCTGAGATTCTCACTCGAAAGGTATTCCGTGGCGCTTTTCCCCATGACCTCCGGGCTTCCCAGTTCCACTACCGGCGTCAGCCGCCGTTCTGCTCTGCGTTACGCGGGTGCGGGCGTTGCGGGCGTGTCTTTGAGCGCCCTGCTGGTTGCGTGCGGTGGCTCTTCTTCCACCAGCGAAAACGCTGATGCGGATACCCCTCAGATTTCCCCTTCGGCTTCTTCGCGCACTGATTTTAGCGGCGAGGTCACCTTCGACAACTATGAGAAGAAGGGTACTTTCGTTCCGGCGACCGAGTCTGCGCCCGCTCAGAACGTGCCGTTCCCCAAGCGCCCGGCGAGCGCTTCGGAGAACTCGGTGCAGGGTCTGTACGATTCGATTGCGTTCGTGTATGCGGCGATTAACTACCTGGTGCTGACCGGTGATGCGGCTCCGCTGCGTGAGTCGAAGGCTGATGAGAAGTTCGTTGCGTCGTTCTCCTCGTTTATGGATGAGTCGAATGAGAGCTCGCAGAATCGTGACTGGTTTGTGTCGCCGAAGGTGACCATGTCTGCGTTCACTGCGGTTCCTGCGCTGGTGAAGAAGAGCGTGCAGTGGACCTTTGACTTGGTGATTGATTTGGGTCCGACCGTGGTGATTGACGGTGCTCCTGCGGAGATGTCCGAGAAGGTGCGCCGTACTGAGCGCGGCCTGGTGATTACCGGTGTGCGCCACGATAATGATTGGACTTTGACTATTCAGGATGAGTATGAGGCACAGGCTTCGGCTCAGCCTAAGAATGGTGGCGCTAACGGCGGTAATGCTGGCAATTCCGGCAACTCCGGTAATGGCGGCAATTCTAATGGTGACAACCTTTAAGCCCTCAGATGGATGAGGCATCATGCCCTAACTCGCACTCGGGTTAGGGCATGATCTGTTTTACTCTGGTAATAACGAGCTTTCCTGGATTCAAGGTTTTTCTCTTATGTCTTCTTTTTCTCAGTCTTTCTCTCGCCGCTCCCTGCTGCGCCTGGGCTTGGGCGCATCTGCTGTTGCGGGTTCTGCGGCGCTGTTGAGCGCGTGCGGCTCGGGTAGCTCTAGCCAGCAGTCGGGTTCTCAGGGTGGTAGCCTGAACGGTTCAAAGTCGAGCGCTAACCCGAACGGGTACAGTGATGATGGTAAGAACTATTCGGGTCTGGTGGAGTACACCCACTATGAGGGTGCGGTGAATTATGAGCAGGGTACGGTGGATCATCCGCCGCGTAATGCTCCGAAGCCGAAGGTGACTGATGCTCTGTCGGCGAATACGGTGACGGGTTTTCATGAGGCGATTGCTTATTTTGCGGCGGCTATGGATTATCTGGTGAAAACCGGTAGCACGGATGCGTTCTCGACCGGTATTCAGCTGTCGTCGAAGACTCGCTCGGAGGTGGATGCTCTGTCGGCTTCTATTCTTGCGGGTGTGGAGAAGGGTTCCTGGTATGTGAACCCGTCGGCTTCTTATGCTCTGGCGAGCGCTCAGCCGTCGATTATGAGCGATGGCAACCTGCTGTTTAAGGGCAAGTACACTCTGGACTTTGGTGCGGAGGCGGTGGCTGAGGGCAAGATCCAGCCGGTGGTCGCCTCCGCGAGTGCTTCTGCTGAGCCTACTGAGCCGTCCGAGGATGCGCTGGTGTCTGATGCGGCGTCCCCCACTGCTTCGGCTTCTGCTACTGCTACTGCGGCAGGTCCGGCTTCTCGGGTGACGGTTCAGGAGTGTGATTTCCGCGGCCGCTACCACGCTGATTCTAAGATGTGGGAGCTGAGCGTGGCGTACGGTGCCACGGTCCAGGGCGGCGCTGCTCAGGGCGCTTCTACCGCGAGCGCGGCGGCATCCGGTGCAGCATCTGCTTCCGAGTCTGTTTCGGCTTCTGCTGAAGCTTCTACTGAGGCGTCCGCCACCTCTGCGGCGTCATAGTTCGTCATAACGCTTTTATCTGCGAGGCGCTTCTCACGCTTCGTCCACTCAACTCTGTATCCTGTTGGGTTTGCGGCTAAACTGGTTGCAATCACCGACTGACTGAAAGGTATCACTATGTCCGAGAACCTGACCCGCCGCGCGGCGCTGGGTGTACTGGGCGTCAGCTCCATGGCTTTGCTGGCGGCTTGTGGCTCTAAGGCTACTTCTGAGGCGTCTGCTTCCGCTTCTGGCTCTGAGAGCGCTTCTGCCGCTGCTTCTGAGTCTGCTACCGCCTCGCCGAGCGCTTCTGCGTCGGCTTCGGCGTCTGCTTCCCCTTCTGCTTCTGCGTCGGCTACTGCGACGAGCTCTCCGCTGCCTAACGACAATAAGGATTACAGTGGCGTAGCGAAGCTGGAGAAGATGGAGGATCACGGCGAGTACCAGCCGGGTAACGCTGAGCACCCGCCGCAGAATGTTCCTTCCCCGATTGTTCCGGAGGCTATGCACCAGAATTCGGTGGCTGGCTTCGCGGCGGCTCTGGCGTACTTCGGTGCGGCGTTTGAGTACCTGCTGCGTACCGGCGATATGCACTACATGAACGAGGTCAGCACCGACCAGGAGACCCTGGCGGCGATGAAGAAGTACGCGGATTCCACTAAGGCAGGTATTGACGAGAAGAAGACCTGGTACGTGAACCCGACCGCTACCTTGACTATTGGTACTAAGCAGCCGGTTCTGGCGCAGGGCGCGTACAACTGGACCGTGACTCTGAATGTTGATCTAGGTGAGAAGCTGTTCAAGGACGGCAAGGAGCAGACTGTGGCGGCTGATAAGCGTCACGTGAAGATGTTTGGTGAGGCTGTTGGTCGCTACTTGAACAACAAGTGGGATCTTCACATGGACATCAACTAGTCCTCTGAGGCTGGTTTTCTCCCCCGCTTTTAGCGTTGTGCCGTCTCAGGATGCGGTTTTTACTGTTTTTTCCATTGATGGCAATAAAATTTGTGGCTCCAGCTTGCGGTGAACGGAGTTCACCACTACTCTTATATACAGAGGTTGTCTTTTGGGCTACATAATGTTTCTAGAGAGCGCCGCACATTCATCATCCTTTATCGAGAAAGGGTTTGTGCGGCGCTTTTCTGTACCCTCTTTTTGAACCTCGTTCCCTGAGGTTTTTCTCTGGCATTATTACGAACTGTGACCGCAGGTTTAAACCTGCCGCCGGCGAGTAGTAGAGTTGCCACGTAACCGATTATTCATTGCGGAGACCCCGTCGCGGCTGGCCTCCCCCCAGGCTCATGTAAGGAGCACCCCATGGCAAAGATTCTCAACAGCATCGTTGAAGCAACCGGCCAGACCCCCCTGATTAAGCTGAACCGACTGGACGAGGGTCTTCCCGGTAACGTCGCGGTCAAGCTTGAGTTCTACAACCCCGCTGGTTCGGTCAAGGACCGTATCGGCCGCGCCATCATTGACGCTGCTGAGAAGTCGGGTGCGCTGAAGCCCGGCGGCACCATCGTTGAGGGTACTTCCGGTAACACCGGTATCGCGCTGGCTATGGTGGGTGCTGCTCGCGGTTACCGCGTCATCCTGACCATGCCGGAGACCATGTCTGCTGAGCGTCGCGTGCTGCTGCGCGCTTACGGTGCTCAGATCGTGCTGACCCCCGGTACCGAGGGTATGCGCGGCGCTGTGGAGAAGGCTAAGGAAATCGTTGCGACCACCGAGAACGCTATCCTGGCGTCTCAGTTCTCCAACGAGGCGAACCCCGCTATTCACTACAACACCACCGGCCCCGAGATTTGGGAAGCAACCGACGGTAAGGTCGACATTTTCGTGGCGGGTATTGGTACCGGCGGCACCATCTCCGGTACCGGTAAGTACCTGAAGGAGCAGAACCCGAACGTGAAGGTTGTTGCGGTTGAGCCGAAGGACTCCCCGCTGCTCTCCGAGGGTCGCGTTGGTCCCCACAAGATTCAGGGCCTGGGCGCTAACTTTGTTCCCGACACCCTGGACCGCGGCATCTACGATTCGGTGACTCCGGTCAGCGCTGAGGATGCTATGCGCACCTCCCGTCTGCTGGCCACCCAGGAAGGTATTCTGGGCGGTATTTCTTCCGGTGCGGCTGTATGGGCTGCTCTGGAGGAGGCTAAGAAGTCTGAGAACAAGGACAAGCTGATTGTGGCTATCGTTCCCGACTTCGGTGAGCGTTACATCTCTACCGCTCTGTACGAGGATATCCGCGGCTAATTGAGCTTCTGAGCTCCCGGGAGGGGCTTATAGTGCTACGCCCCGTCTGCCGGTTGCATACACGGCAGGCGGGGCGTTTCTATGCCCTCTGCGAACTGAACGGCGAGGAGCTGAACCGTTCCGCTGCTCCCCCCACTGTTCTTTTCCGCTATCCCGTGCGCATCCGCCGCGGCTGAGTGGTCAAACAGGCGGGTGCGTCCACCGTGTTGCTGATTGCGGCGGGAATAGCCGAAAGGGCCTCGTTGTTGGTACCTTTGGAAAGGTCGCATACACAGAGCACGGCCGATGAGTGAAAGGGAACCCATGAGTTTTATTGCGCGTCTGCGTGAAGATATTGAGAACGTCCGCCAACACGACCCTGCTGCACGCGGCGCTATCGAGATTGCGCTGAACTATTCGGGCATGCACGCCATTTGGGCTCACCGTCTGACCCACAAGCTCTGGCAGAAGGATGAGACGAAGGCTCTGGCTCGTACTCTCTCGCAGTTTGCTCGTTTTCTGACCGGTGTGGAGATTCACCCCGGCGCGACCATTGGCCGCCGTTTCTTCATTGATCACGGCATGGGCATTGTCATTGGTGAGACCGCTGAGGTTGGTGACGACGTGATGCTGTACCACGGCGTGACCTTGGGCGGTCGCTCTCTGGAGAAGGTGAAGCGTCATCCCACCATTGGTGACCGTGTGACCATTGGTGCCGGTGCTAAGGTGCTGGGTCCGGTGGTTATTGGTGCCGATAGCGCTATTGGCGCGAACGCTGTGGTGGTCAATGATCATCCGGCGGATTCGATTATTACCGGCATTCCGGCGAAGCACCGCCCGCGTACCCCGGAGAAGAAGAAGCCGCTGGTGGACGCTGTGGAGTATATTGACCCCGCCATGTGGATTTAGCGCTTAGCAAGCGTTTTGAGGCGTTAGAGGCGCACCTGGCGGCTCCTCACTAGGCTCTAGGCTCTGTTTGGCCTTCTCCCCTGCTATGCCCCCTCAAGATACCCCTGAGATACCTCTGAGGCATCTCGGGGGTGCCCCTTCAAGACATAACGAACAAGACATAACGAAAGCCCGCCTTCGACCGGATTCTCATCCAGCCGAAGGCGGGCTTTGACGTATTCAGCTACGTGAGCTTAGTGAACGTGAATGTCCGCTGCGTTCACCTCGGAACGGTCACCGCTCCACATGGTGTGGAAGGCGCCCTCTTCGTCAATACGACCGTAGGTGTGTGCACCGAAGAAGTCACGCTGACCCTGAATCAGGGATGCGGGCAGGCGGTCGCGGCGCAGGCCGTCGTAGTAGGACAGTGCGGAAGCGAACACCGGCACGGGGATGCCCAGTGCGGTTGCCTTAGCCACCACGCGACGCCAGGAAGGAACGAGCTCCTCCATGAGGTTCTTGAAAGCGGGTGCCAGCAGCATGTTTGCGGGTGCTTCGCCTGCGTAGGCAGCCATGATGTCGCCCAGCAGCTCGGCGCGGATGATGCAGCCTGCACGCCACAGCGATGCGATGGTGTCCAGCTTCAGGTCCCAACCATATTCCTTGCCTGCGCGGGTGAGCAGGTCCATGCCCTGTGCGTACGCAACGAGCTTGGATGCGAAGAGTGCGCGGCGCACATCCTCAACGAACTCGGGGTCGCCTGCACCGATGCCGGTGGTTGCGATCAGGCCTGCGGGCAGTTCGCGCTGTGCCTGCTCGCGCTGCTCACGCTCGGAGGAGGAGAGGGCGCGTGCGAACACGGACTCTGCGATAGCGGAGACGGGGGAACCGAGGTCCAGGCCAGCCTTAGCGGTCCACAGGCCGGTACCCTTCTGGCCCGCTGCGTCAACGATAACGTCGACCAGGGGCTTGCCGGTCTTTGCGTCTACCTGTGCGAGCACCTCTGCGGTGATTTCGATCAGGTAGGAGCTCAGGTCGCCTTCGTTCCAGGTCTTGAAGATTTCTGCCTGCTGTGCCGGCTCAATGCCTGCGATGGAGCGCAGAATGTCGTACGCTTCGCCGATCACCTGCATGTCGGCGTACTCGATGCCGTTGTGGACCATCTTCACGAAGTGGCCCGCACCGTCGGTGGAGATCCATGCGCAGCAGGGTGCGCCGTCCTGAGGTGCCTTCGCTGCGATCTTTTCGAGCAGCGGGCCCAGGTGCTTGTAGGACTCTGCGGAGCCGCCGGGCATCATGGAGGGGCCCCAGAGAGCGCCCTCTTCGCCGCCGGAAACGCCAACGCCTACGAAGTGCAGGCCCTTTTCAGCCAGGGCGTGCTCGCGACGGATGGTGTCGGGGAAGTGGGAGTTACCGCCGTCGATGATGATGTCACCCTCGTCGAGCATGGGGGTGAGCTGCTCGATCACTGCGTCGACGGGTGCGCCCGCCTTGACCATAATCAGGATGCGGCGGGGAGACTCGAGGGAGTCGACGAGTTCCTGCAGGGACTCGGTACGGATGAAGTCGCCGTCTGCGCCGTGCTCAGCCAGCAGTGCGTCGGTCTTCTCTACGGAACGGTTGTGCAGTGCCACGGTGTAGCCGTTACGTGCCAGGTTGCGGGCGAGGTTTGCGCCCATGACAGCAAGGCCGGTGACACCAATCTGTGCCTTCTTGTTTTCAGTCATGTATATAAGGATACGCGCTGAGGGCGGGCTATATATAGGTGGAGTGCAGTTTTATGCTCGAAGGAATCGCAGTTCCGACCGAATTATTTTCGTGAGCCTCCCGCCGGGTATTCTCGCGGCAGGTTATTGGGTAAATACACCCGGGCAAACAAACCCGGGTAAACAAAAACCCCGGTACCTTGCGGTACCGGGGTAATCGGTGGGTCCTACCGGGATCGAACCGATGACATCCACGGTGTAAACGTGGCGCTCTACCAGCTGAGCTAAAGACCCGTAGTTCTCACCGTTTCGTTTGACGACCCAGTGGCAAACACAAGAAAAAACTATACGGGCTTTCGGTATGACATGCAAATCCACGGAGCGTGTTCTATGTCTCAATATTTTTTTCATTTTCCCACCGCACCCCACACTAAGCCACAACAAGTCATGTTGGGCTATGACCTTTTAGGTAGGTCATACCCCCTCATTCCGCGCCATTCCGCCACCCCCGCCATTCCGCGCCATTTAGATGCAAAAAGACCATAACTAGTACTTTTGATGCGCATATTTTCCGCTCAGAGAGTCACAATGCGAAACCCACATCACAAAAACCCCCATTTGAGACCAAGAGAGGCACCTTTAGGTCTAAGATAGTAGAGATAAGAAGCGAAGTGGGTCTTACAGACCTATAGCGCTTAAACACAAAGATTGTTCGACAACGCAACATCGCGGGCGGGCGATCTCACAACCGCACAGAAGAGAGGTTGGATTAGTTTGGCTAACGTACCGAACGAGCACTCCCTGAGCACCCTTCTTGATGGCCTCAAGGACATCGACGTAGAAGAGACCCAGGAATGGGCTGAGTCCCTCGAGGACCTTATCAAGACTCACGGCACCGAGCGTGCAGAGTACATCCTTCGCGCGCTGCTCAAGGAGGCTGGCGCAAAGGGCGTTAAGGTCCCGACTCTGACCAAGACCGACTACATCAACACCATCCCCGTTGATCAGCAGCCCGAGTACCCCGGCGATGAGGAACTCGAGCGCCAGTACCGCGCATGGATCCGTTGGAACGCAGCAATCATGGTTCAGCGTGCCCAGAAGAAGGGCATCGGCGTTGGCGGTCACATCTCCACCTTCGCAGGTGTTGCTGACCTCTACGAAATGGGCCAGAACCACTTCTTCCGCGGCCGTAACCACCCCGGTGGCGGCGACCAGATCTTCTTCCAGGGTCACTCCTCCCCCGGTGTCTACTCCCGCGCATTCGTTGAGGGCGTCCTGACCGAAGAGCAGATGGACGGCTTCCGCCAGGAGAAGACCAAGGGCGCAAACGGTATTCCTTCGTACCCGCACCCCCGTTGCATGCCCGAGTTCTGGCAGTTCCCGACCGTTTCCATGGGTCTGGGCCCCCTGAACGCAATCCACCAGGCATCCTTCAACAAGTACCTGCACAACCACAAGATCAAGGACACCTCCGAGCAGCACGTCTGGGCATTCCTGGGCGACGGCGAGATGGACGAGCCCGAGTCGCGTGGTGCACTGCAGCTGGCTGCAAACGAGCACCTGGACAACCTGACCTTCGTCGTCAACTGCAACCTGCAGCGTCTGGACGGCCCCGTTCGCGGTAACGGCAAGATCGTTCAGGAGCTCGAGGCATTCTTCCGCGGCGCAGGCTGGCACGTCATCAAGGTCCTGTGGGGCTCCGACTACGACGAGCTGCTCAAGAAGGACAAGAGCGGCAAGCTCATCCAGCTGATGAACGAGACCCTCGACGGTGACTACCAGACCTTCCGTGGCGAAGACGGTGGCTACATCCGCGAGCACTTCTTCGGCAAGTACCCCGAAACCAAGGAACTGGTTGCAGACCTGACCGACGAGCAGATCTTCAACCTGCGCCTGGGTGGCCACGACGACAAGAAGCTCTACGCAGCCTACAAGGAAGCTATGGAGACCAAGGGCAAGCCCACCGTCATCCTGGCACAGTCCATTAAGGGTGCGGAGCTCGGCCCCTACTTCGAGGCACGTAACTCCACCCACCAGATCAAGAAGTTCACCATGGAAGCACTGAAGGGCTTCCGTGACCACCTGAACATCCCCATCTCCGACGAGGAGCTGGAGAAGGATCTGTACAACCCGCCGTACTACGTGCCCGAGGCAAGCCACCCGGCACTGCAGTACATGCACGCACGCCGTAAGGAACTCGGCGGTTACATCCCCGGCCGTGCAAACACCCAGCCTGAGATTATCCTGCCCGAGTCCAAGGTCTACGCACAGACCAAGAAGGGCTCCGGCAAGCAGACCGCTGCTACCACCATGGCGTTCGTCCGCCTGATGAAGGACCTCATGCGCGTGAAGGGCTTCGGTCACCGTATCGCTCCCATCACCCCCGATGAGGCACGTACCTTCGGTATGGACTCCTTCTTCCCCTCGGCTAAGCTGTACAACCCCAACGGTCAGAACTACGTGCCCGTTGACCACCAGCTCATGCTCACCTACACCGAGTCCCCCGAGGGCCAGATCGTTCACGTGGGTATTAACGAGGCAGGCGCAACCGCTGCGTTCATCGCACTGGGCTCCTCCTACGACACCCACGGCGAGCCGATGATCCCGATTTACATCTTCTACTCGATGTTCGGCTTCCAGCGCACTGGCGACGGCTTCTGGGCTGCTGCCGACCAGCTGTGCCGCGGCTTCGTCATCGGTGCAACCGCAGGTCGTACCACCCTGTCCGGTGAGGGTCTGCAGCACAACGATGGCCACTCCCCGATTCTGGCGTCCACCAACCCGGCGTTCAAGATCTACGACCCGGCTTACGGCTACGAGATCGCTCACATCGTGGAGCGCGGTATCGAGCAGATGTACGGTACCAAGGACGAAGACCACAACGTCATGTACTACCTGACCGTGTACAACGAGCCGATTCACCAGCCTGCTGAGCCGGCAAACGTTGACGTTGAGGGCATCATCAAGGGTATCCACAAGATTAGCGAGTCCCCGCTGACCTCCGGCCCCAAGGCACAGCTGCTGGCATCCGGCGTTGCTGTTCCGTGGGCTGAGAAGGCTCAGCAGCTGCTGGCTGAGGACTGGGGCGTCTCCGCAGACGTCTGGTCCGTCACCTCGTGGACCGAGTTGCGCCGCGACGGCATTGCCGCTGAGGAAGAGGCTCTGCTGAACCCGAACCAGCCCGCTCGCGTTCCTTACGTGACCCAGAAGCTGGCAGGCGCTGCTGGCCCGATCGTCGCGACCACCGACTTCGCTTCGGATGTTCCCGACCAGATCCGCCAGTTCGTTCCGAACGACTTCGCAACCCTGGGTGCTGACGGCTTCGGCTTCGCAGACACCCGCCCGGGTGCACGTCGCTTCTTCCACATCGATGCAGAGTCGGTTGTTGTCCGCACCCTGCAGATGCTGGCAAAGCGCGGCGAGGTTGCAGCAGACGTTCCCGCGAAGGCATTCGCTAAGTACGACCTGCTGAACGTGAACGCTAACTCCGAGCTGGAGCAGCACTAAGCATTTAGCTGTAGAACCCGGTTCTGCGTTAGACACTAAACGATGCCCCCGGCTGGTGATTCATCAACCGGGGGCATTCGTGTTTTAACTGTGAAGGGGTGCAGGATACCCGAGCTGATTCCTGTCGATATGCTCGTTGACTATGCGTTTCTCATGTAATAAATCAGACGTGACCGGAGTTTTGGTTGCCTGGTGCGTCTAGCCGGCGAAGTGGCCGGTCACCTCCGCCAAACGCGCCGGATTCACCAAATCAGGGTGCGTACCCTCCAGCAGCACCGAACGGAACGACGACGCATGCGCCGCCCAACCCGCCGCATCCAGGTACGGCTGATCCTCATGCGGCACACCCACCAGCAACACGTCACCATCAAAGAACGCCTGCTCAGCACCACGCATCAACGCCGCCGAAGCACGCATACTACCCAAGCACACGCCCAACTTCTCCTCCGGTAGGTAACCCATCGCCGAGCCTGCCCTCTGCAGGCGTTCCAGGGTACCCGGCAGGTCAAGCTGCTCACCAGCCGCAGGCTCCGGCAAACCGCCCATACGCAGCAGCGCACGGAAGCTCTCCTGCTCATCCGGCGCAGGCACGCCCTGCCACTGCTCCGAAGGATACGCATCCAACAGGATGACACGCTCAACCTGCGCACCCGCAGCCTGCGCCAGGGCCGCCACCTGCACCGCGGCAGTACCGCCCACAGACCAGCCCATCAACGCAAAACGACGCGGCAACGAACGCTCCGCCAGGGTCTTCTCAATCAGCTTCAGGTAGCCCTCAGCCAGCTCCTGCAGGCTCGACGCAAACCCGGCCTGCGGGTCAGAGAACGCCTCAGCCTGCAAAGCATACACACCCTGCTGAGCCGGAAGATGCGAGAGGTACCCCGCATAGCACCAGCCCAAACCACCCGCGGGCGGCAGAATAAACAGCGGCGCGGGGGCCTCGGTCGTATCGGGGACAACGGGCTGCTCACGCTGAGTCACAACGTGTTCGCGCTGAGTCAAAATGTGCTCACGCAGCGGCAGAACCGGCGCGAACTCCGCGCCCTCGCCGCGCTCACCAGCAATGGACGCCACCAAAGCCTGCACGGTCGGATGCGCAAAAAGCGCACCGATGCTCACGCTCAGACCCAGCTGCTCTTCAACCGCGGCAATCACCTCAAGAGCCGCCAGCGAATGACCGCCCGAAGCGAAGAAATCCTCATCCACGCCGAAACGCTCACGACCCAGCACGCCCGCAATAATCGAGCACAGCTGCTGCTCCAGCAGGCCGTGCGGACCCTCGGCATCGGAAGTCTGAGGGGTCAGGTCCAGGGACGCCAACAGCTTGCGGTCCGCCTTACCGGAGGGGCTCACCGGCAGAGCAGGCAGGGTATGCCACAGGGTCGGAACCATGTAGTCCGGCAGAACCTGCGCACAATGCTCACGCGCCGCCTCCACCAGCTGCTCGGCACGCTCAGCGGGCACGTCGCCGACTTCCAGCACCGCCGCCAGGGCAGGCTCACGCAGACCGCGGTACAGCAGAGCCACCGAAGCGCTCACGCCCTCAACCGCGGCAAGAGCCATCTCAATATCGCCCAGCTCCAGGCGCTGACCGCGCACCTTAATCTGATAATCCGTGCGGCCGCGGTAGCCAATGACGGCGCGACCATCGGGAAGAATCTCCCAGCACGCCAAATCGCCCGTACGGTACAGGCGCTGACTCTCACCGTTCAGCAGCGCGAGCGCACCGGCGGGAGCCTGCTCCACGAAAGCCGCCGCGGTCGCCTGCGGGTTGTTCTTGTAGCCGCGCGCCAGCTGCACGCCCGACAGGTGCAGTTCACCCGTCACACCCACCGGCACGGGGTGGCCGGTCGGGTCAAGAATCAGGGTGCCGGTGTTCCAGACAGGCTCGCCAATGGGCACGCTCTCGCGCTGCGGGTCGGTGGAGGTCTCCCAGAAGGTCACGTCCACCGCCGCCTCGGTCGGGCCGTACAGGTTCAGCGGGTACACGCCCAGAACCTCGCCTGCAGCCTGCACCTGGTCCTTCTGCAGCGCCTCACCCGAGCAAACCACATAGCGCAGGGGCTGCTCTCGATCCTGACCGAAGCCAGCATCAGCCAGGATGCGGCGCGCCGCCGGCGAAGAGGTCAGCGCCGACAGCATGGTCGGCACAAAGTGCACCGCCGTGACGGACTGCTCGGCAATCACGCGCGCCAGGTAGGCGGGGTCGCGGTGCCCCTCCGGGGCGGCAATGACCACGGCGGCACCCTCGGCGAGAGGCCAGTACAGCTCCCACACGTGCACGTCAAAGGAGATGGGGGTCTTGTGCAGAACGCGGTCGCCCTCCCCCACCGGAATCTGGTGCTGCTGCCAGCGCAGGCGGTTATCAATCGCGCGGTGGCTGATGGCAACGCCCTTAGGCCTGCCCGTAGAGCCGGAGGTGAAGAGCACGTAAGCATCCTCGTCCAGGCCGGTTTTCGCGCCCGGAAGCTCCTCGGCGGCGGGTGCCTGTACAGCTTCCTCGATGCTCAGCTGCGGTAGGGTGTGCTGGGGCAGGTTCGCGTGACGCTGCGGTTCCTGCGGGTTCAGCTCTTCCGCGCTCAGCGGCTGCAGACCGGGGCCGTGCA
>ERZ1674046.89-NODE-89-length-15813-cov-26.159855_pt1 | contig 15813 bp, 8 predicted proteins | sample MGYA00581130_ERZ1674046 | MGnify/ENA primary metagenome ERZ1674046 (study PRJEB41354, sample SAMEA4873345) | human saliva metagenome | biome: human-associated habitat [ENVO:00009003]; feature: mouth environment [ENVO:08000002]; material: saliva material...
GAGGCCGTATAGGGGTTACTATTTATAGCGTCCAAGTTTCGGGGCGCAGTTCATTTGCGGCTGATGCGGGGGCTTCGCTGTATTTTCGTGTCTTCTGCAGGATATGTCTTCTGGGGGCTATGTCTTCTGAAGGCTATCCGAAGTTTGCGGTGCCGGGGTCGGTGGTGCCGAATCCCATGCCGGTGGAGTCGTTCAGATCCACCAGGTGCGGGGCAAAGCGGCACCAGTAGTCGGTGAGCGCGCCATTCGATTCGCGGATGCCCACGCCTACGGTGCGTCCGTCGACCACCCACACGCCGAGGATGGGGTGGCTGACCGGGTTGATAATGCCTTCGTAGCGCGGTGCCGGAATGTACTCCTGGTAGATGAATTCGCTTTCGGGGGCGTTAGCGAAGAAGTCGTCGTCTTCGGGCTTGATGAAGACATCGTAGTCGGGCGCGTAGATTTCTACGCCGTCGCCTTCACGTCCGAAGAGGGGCTTGCGGACCCAGTTGCGCATGCCGCCGCGGTGCCCCGCGTAGGTGGGTACTAGGTTCGGGTGGCCGGGGTACTTATCCCAGAGCGCGGCGAGCAGCAGCTTATTGGAGAGGAACATCTTCCACGCAGGCTCGATCCAGCGGTCCATGGCGCCGTGGTAGGCGAAGAGGAGCTTGTCGTAGCCTGCTTCGCTGTCGGTGACCAGGTCTTCCCAGGGGTAGAGCTTGAAGAGGTTGGTGATGGCGCGGCCTTGTGCGTCCTCCCAGCTCTTGGTGTCCTCGTTGAAGATGACTTCGTCGATGGGCATCATGTGGGTTTTGATGCCCGCCTGCTGCGCCGCGTAGGCGATGAGCCAGAGGTTGTTGTAGTCCTCGTTGTTCTCGTCAATCTCGGGGCTCACGTGCGCCAGGTGCAGTACGGGCTGCACGCCGGCGGCAATTTCGGCTGCGAAGATGTGGCGCCAACGGTTGGTGAAGGCTTCGCCGATTTCACCCCAGTGGGCGTAGCCGCGGGTATCGAGGCGCTGGTCTTTCGCCCAGGTTTTCTGGCTGACTGCCGCCTCCACGATGCCAGTGGGGGTGTCTGCGTTGTATTCGAGCAGCTTCATGGGGTCGCCGGGCACACCGGAGTAGATGAAGTCGAAGCGTCCGTAGAAGTCGGCGTCGCGGCGGTTCCAGGATTCTACGGCGAGGTTGAACGCCGCCTGGGGTAGACCGAGGGTGCCGAACGCGCCGGAGGCAATGTACTCGACGGTTTCCAGGCACATGCGGTGCATTTCTTCCGCTTGGGCGCGCACAGAGTCCATTTCTTGCGGGCTGAAAATGTAGGCGGCGTATTCGTTCCAATAGTGGTCGGTGTCGTGGGGGCCGTCCACGCTGTAGGTGAGGCCTTCCTCAATGATGACGTTCTCCCAGTCGGGTCGGCCGACGGGAAATTCTTCACGGCGCATGAGGGGCTAGGCTCCTTCGAAGTAGTGAATGGAAAATAGTGAGGAAAATGCGGGCGGGACCGTTCAGTCCCTGCCCGCATTCAGTGTGATGGCTTATGGCTTAGCCGCCGGAGGTACCGCCACCGGACTTCGAGCCGCCACCGAAACCGCCCTTGCTGCCGGACTTCGAGGAAGAGCCAGACTTGGACGAAGAACCGGACTTCGAGGACGAACCCGACTTGGAGCCGGACTTCGAGGTGTTCGACTTGCTATAGGAGCCGGTGCTACCGCTATTGCTGGTGCCCTGCTTACCGCTGGAGACCGAGCCGGTGGTCTTATTACGCACCGAGGAGGTCTTTCCGGAGTTATTGGTGCTGGTCACCTTGCCGGAGGAGACGGTGGAGGACTTCTTCGCGGTGCGGTAGGAGTCTTCGAAGCTACCGCCCTTGGAGGACACGCCACTGTAGACGGTGCCGTTGCTGGGGCGGGTGGTGCTACCTCCGGAAAGCTTAGAGCCCACGGGGGGAATGTAGTGGGATCCGGAAGAATTAGCGGCACTCTGGCGGCCCAGGTAGTACCAGAGGAAAGCATTCGACGTATTATGGCTGGTGGTCGAGCCAGATGAGCCCGAGGAACCAGACGAACCGGAAGAGCTAGAGGAACCCGAGGAGCTCGACGAGCCGTTACTGGAGGAGTCGCTGCTGGACGAGTCGGTCGGCTCCTGAACGCCTGCCTTCTCACATTCGCTATCTTCCACGCGCAGGCCGGTCTTCGCGTCCTGGCAGACGCGGGCGTACTCTTCGCCCTGCGACAGGAACGCGTTCTCTTCCTGGTGCATGGAGTTGTAGGCGAAGATGCCACCGCCAACCAGCAGCACGCCAGCGCCAGCTACGGCAATCATCTTGGCGATGCCGGGGCGGGTCGCACCCAGGTTCAGGGTCTGCTGGGCAGAGGTCTGTGCGGCGCGGGTAGCAAAGTTGGCGACTGCTTCCATGCGGTTGCCGGGCTTCTTCGGGCCGTTGGGGGTGGTGGTTCCGCCGGGGTATTGGGGAGCAGAACTCATGCATCTCTCCTTGAAAGGTGGTGCGTGGCGTATTGCTCAACGCGTATATGAAGCTGAGTGGGTACAGCATCATCCGGCGACTTTCGCCGGATTATCGGTGTGGTTCCAGCATATCAAGCCCTGGCTTTCGGATTATTAGCTGACGGCAAAATCTCAGCAAGCTTCCCCGCATGTTGCGCAGTTGTTTCCTTTCTGTTTGCTTTTGTGATGACTCTCGATTAACTATCAGTCGTTCTAACCGCCTGCTGGGGTCAGCTGGCGGCACCGGTGGCGGCGCTGTTAGATGCACTGCCGAAAAGTGCTACCGGATAGTCACGATTCGTCACATCTTCCCCGCCCTGCGCCTGGTTGAAACACTTCTTCACACAAACTCGCGCGCGAGTGCACAAAAGTTTTAGAGTATGCCACATGTCTACACCGCATGCATCATCTCGTTCACGTCTGCCCAAGTGGGCTACGTCTTTCGGCAACCAAATCATTGCCTCCCTCATTCTGGGTATTGTTCTCGGCGCGCTCGCCCTCGCACTGGGCGGGGACGCGAAGAGCAACCCCAACTGGCTCATGGTGACCTTAGATACCATCGGCTCCTCCTACGTCACCTTGCTGAAGGCGGCCGTTGTTCCGCTGATTTTCACCGCCGTGGTCGCCTCCATCTCGAACCTGTCGCAGGTGACGAACGCGGCACGCCTGGCGGTTAACACGCTCATCTGGTTTGCGATTACCGCGTTCTTCGCGGTGCTCATCGGTATTGCGATGGGCCTGATCGTTCAGCCGGGCGTGGGCGCGCAGGTGCAGGGCAAGGCGTACACCGGCTCGACCGGTTCGTGGACCGCGTTCCTGACCGGTCTGATTCCGGTGAACTTCTTGGGTCTGGGTGTCAGTGCTAAGTCCGGTGATTCCGGCATCACCGCGTCGGCATCCTTTAACGTACTGCAGATTCTGGTCATTTCCGGTGCGGTCGGCATTGCCGCGCTGAAGGTCGGTGAGGCAGCCAAGCCGTTCATTGACGTAGTCAAGAGCGCTCTGGCGATTATTCAGAAGATTCTGTGGTGGATTATTCGCCTGGCACCGCTGGGTACCGTGGGTCTGATCGCTAAGGCAGTGTTCGCGTACGGTTGGGCGTCGATGGGTTCGCTAGTCGCGTTCGTCATCGCGCTCTACATTGGCCTGCTGCTGGTCTTCCTCGTGGTCTACCCGATTATTGTGCGTGCGAACGGTCTGTCGGTCCGCCAGTACTTCTCGGGCGTGTGGCCGGCGCTTCAGCTGGGCTTCGTTTCCCGCTCTTCGATGGGTTCGATGCCGATGACCCAGACCGTTGCCGAACGCAACCTGGGTGTTCCCCGCGCCTACGCGTCCTTTGCCGTTCCGCTGGGTGCGACCACCAAGATGGACGGTTGTGCCTCGGTTTACCCGGCTCTTGCCGCGATCTTCGTGGCTCAGTTCTACGGTATTCAGCTGGACTTCACCCAGTACCTGCTGATTGTGATGGTGTCCGTGCTCGGTTCGGCAGCGACCGCCGGTACGACCGGCGCTATCGTGATGCTGACCCTGACCCTTTCCACTCTGGGTCTGCCGCTGGACGGTGTGGGTCTGCTCCTGGCGATTGACCCGATCGTTGACATGGGTCGTACCGCCCTGAACGTTGCCGGTCAAGCTCTGGTTCCCGCGATTGTGGCTCGCCGCGAGGGCATCCTGGATGAGGAGCTCTACAACGCTCCCCGCTCGGAGGGCGGCTTCGTGGCTCAGGAATTCTACGATGAGCGCATCGCCGGTGAGGCGCAGCGACTTCACGAGGTGGAGGACAACACCGTCGCGGCACGCCGCTAATCTGGCAAGCTAATCTGGCGAAGGCTCACGCACACGGCGCTAGGCGGTACTGCTTAGCGCCGTGCAGCTTCTCTCTCTCCCCCCCCCATGCCCCCAGCATGGGCGAAGTATATTTGTCAAACGTCATAAAAACGTCACGATTGATTCTTCTTTTCTTTAATTCTTGAGAAGAGTTATGATTTTGAACGGCGTGTTCCATCTCCTACGTGGTTGAGGGGGATGGGACACGCTCTTTTTTATGCCCGCCGGTTTTATGCCTTTCGAGCTCGATGCTCCGCCCCCAGGTTACGCCCCCCAGATTAGGCCAAGGACCCGTGTTCAACGCTGACGCACCGGCGGAGGCTTCCACCCAGTGACCCTCAATCTGCACCCCAGAGTAAAACCCGAAAGTAAAACTCTCCGGCAACGCTCTAAAATAGAATCCATGACTACCAGCGCTTCATCGACCCGATTGATTCTTGCCTCCGCCTCCCCGGCACGCCGCAAGCTCCTGGAAGACTCCCGCATCGCCTTCACGGTGCGCGTCTCCTCCGTAGATGAGGACGCCGCGCTCGCTACCGCCAACGAACAGGCGCGAGCGCAGGGACGTGCGGGACTCACCCCGGCTGAAACCGCCTCCCTGCTGGCGCAGTTGAAGGCGCAGGCAGTTGCCGCTGAACTTGCCGCCGAGGGTGTGCGCGATGCGCTGGTTCTGGGATGCGATTCGGTCTTCGAGTTTGAGGGAGTCGCCTACGGCAAGCCCCACACGGCGGAGGCGGCACGCGAGCGCATCAGTGCCATGAGCGGCAACCACGGTGTGTTGCATACCGGTCACGCGCTCGTGGATTTGCGCGGTCTTGAGCCGGGTGCCGAGCTGTCCGCTACTTCTGAGCTGCCCACCGTTTCTGAGTTGCGCAGCGCTACCGTCCACTTTGATACGCTCAACCCCGAGGAAATCGAGGCGTACATTGCTACCGGTGAGCCGCTCTGGGTAGCCGGTTCCTTTACCCTGGACGGTTACGGTTCGGCGTTTATTCGCGGTATTGAGGGCGAGTTCCACACGGTGGTGGGCCTGTCCATCCACGCGCTACGCGATATGTTGCGCCGCCGCGAGGTCGCGGTGACCGATTTGTGGCTAGCGCCCGAGCAAGAGGATTAGAACCGGCTCACAGCATAAATCCGTCTCAAAGCGCGCCCTGAAATACACATTGTTGAACACCAATCGATAAGATAGAACAGTATGATGCGCGTTATATTCGCCAATCCTGCCGATGTATCCTTGGAGCAGGAGATTAAAGGAGAGCTTTAAGTGACTCAGCACCAGGCAGAAGCCGCCAAGAAATTTACTGCAGTTCCCGGCCGCCACACCGGCCCGGTCAGCAAGATTCTGATCGCTAACCGCGGTGAAATTGCTGTCCGCGTGATTCGCGCAGCCCGCGATGAGGGTCTGCAGACCGTCGCCGTCTATGCTGACCCCGACCGCGACGCCCAGCACGTAAAGCTTGCCGATGAAGCCTACGCTCTCGGCGGTGCCACCGCGGCACAGTCCTACCTGGTGATGGACAAGCTCATTGAGATTGCTATTCGTTCCGGCGCTGACGCTGTGCACCCCGGCTACGGTTTCCTTTCTGAGAACGCGCAGTTCGCTCAGAAGTGCATCGACGCGGGTCTGACCTGGATTGGCCCCTCCCCCGAGTCCATTACCCAGCTGGGCGATAAGGTGGCGGCACGCCACATCGCGCAGAAGGTGGGCGCTCCCCTGGTGCCCGGCACCAAGGATCCGGTCAAGTCCGCCGATGAGGTTGTTGCCTTCGCGGATGAGCACGGTCTGCCCATTGCGGTGAAGGCCGCATTTGGTGGCGGTGGCCGCGGCATTAAGGTGGCACGCGACCGCGAGAGCATTGTTGAGATGTACGAGTCCGCTGTTCGCGAGGCTACCGCGGCGTTCGGTCGCGGTGAGTGCTTCATCGAGCGCTTCCTGGATTCGCCCCGCCACGTTGAGACCCAGTGCCTGGCGGATGCGCACGGCAACGTTGTGGTGGTTTCCACCCGTGACTGCTCCCTGCAGCGCCGTAACCAGAAGCTCGTTGAGGAGGCACCCGCACCCTACCTGAGCGCTGAGCAGAACGAGCGCCTGTACGAGGCGTCCCGCGCAATTCTGCGTGAGGCTGGCTACCAGGGTGCCGGCACCTGTGAGTTCCTCGTCGGCACCGACGGCACTATCTCCTTCCTTGAGGTCAACACTCGACTGCAGGTGGAGCACCCCGTCTCCGAGGAGATTTCCGGTCTGGACCTGGTTCGTGAGCAGTTCCGTATTGCCCGCGGCGAGAAGATTGAGGAGAAGGACCCGGTTCTGCGCGGTCACTCCTTCGAGTTCCGTATTAATGGTGAGGATGCGGGCCGTTCCTTTATGCCCGCCCCCGGCACTATCGAGAAGATGACCGTCCCCACCGGCCCCGGTGTTCGCTGGGATTCGGGCTTCGTGGCTGGCGACGTTATCGGCGGTAACTTCGACTCCATGCTGGCTAAGCTCATTGTTACCGGCGCAGATCGTAAGCAGGCTCTGCAGCGTGCCCGCCGTGCCCTGGCTGAGCTGACCATTGAGGGTATGCCCACCGTCATCCCGTTCCACCGCGTCGTGCTGGATGACTCCGCCTTCGCACCGGCTGAGGGCGGCGAGTTCAAGGTGCACACCCGCTGGATTGAGACCGAGTTCAACAACACCATCCCCATGTACTCCGGTGCACCCGGCAGCGTGGACTCCGATGAGGACGAGCGCACCACCGTGGTTGTTGAGGTCAACGGCAAGCGCATGGAGGTGTCCCTGCCCGATCTGGGCGGTGGCGCTAAGCCTGCCGCTAAGCCCGCATCCAAGACCCGCAAGTCCCGTTCGGCACGTAGCGCGGCGAAGGGTGGCGGCGACGAGCTGACCAGCCCCATGCAGGGCACCATCGTGAAGGTAGCGGCTTCTGACGGCGATACCGTCGCTGAGGGCGACCTTATTCTGGTGCTGGAGGCGATGAAGATGGAGCAGCCCATTACCGCGCACAAGGCGGGTAAGGTTTCGGGCCTGTCGGCTAAGGCCGGCGATACCGTCACCTCCGGTGCGGTGCTGGCGACCATTAAGTAACGCTCTATCTCGATACTGAGGTCTCGCGACTGCAAGCGCTATAGGCTATACGAATCCCCCGGAAGGGTATGAGGTAATGTCTCGTATCTTTCCGGGGGATTTTCCATGTCCGCTCTTGTCTGCTTCTGTGGGGTTTGAGCGGCCCCCTTATTGCGATTACGTCCAGATAGTGGCTGTATTTGTTGGGTCTTTTCTGAACAGAGTTATAATGTTGCACTTTAGAGGAGCCTTTCAGATTCCTACGCCTGCCGCACCCCACCCGGTGCGGTCACGGCACCCAGTACGCGCCTACGGCACACCCCCCTCCCGCGCTGACCGGTAACGGACGCCCCGGCTCCACCTGTACACACAGTTCACCATTTCGGGAGTTTTCCTTATGAGCACCTCTGCACCCGACACGAAAGTGTCTGCTGCATCGGTGAAGAATACGACTCCTCGCAGTCGAGTTATTCTCGCCTCGCTCGTTGGTACCACCATCGAGTTCTACGATTTCTACATTTACGCCACTGCAGCAGTGGCTGTGTTCCCCGTACTGTTCTTCCCCTCGAAGGACGCAACCACCGAACTTCTGGCGTCCTTCGCCACCTTCGGCGTCGCCTTCATCGCGCGCCCTCTCGGTTCCGTGATCTTCGGTCACTTCGGTGACAAGATTGGCCGTAAGGCTACCCTCGTCGGTGCACTGCTCACCATGGGTCTGGCAACCTTCATCATCGGCCTGCTGCCCACCTATCACCAGATTGGTCTGTGGGCACCGACCATGCTGACCATCATGCGTTTCTGCCAGGGCTTGGGCCTGGGCGGCGAATGGTCCGGTGCGGCGCTGCTCGCGAGCGAATACGCTGAGGATGGCAAGCGCGCCCGCGCCGCGATGTGGCCTCAGCTGGGTGCACCCATCGGCTTCGTGCTTGCGAACGGCTTCATGCTGTTGCTGACCAGCTGGATTACCTTCAACTCCGCAACCGACGCGAAGAACCTCGAGCATCCCTTCCTCATCTGGGGTTGGCGTATTCCGTTCCTGCTGTCCATCGTGATGATCGCCGTTGGCCTGTACGTTCGTTTCAAGCTAGAGGAGACCCCCGTCTTCGCCAAGGCTGCCGCTAACAACGAGAAGGTGAAGACCCCGCTCGTTGAGGCGTTCAAGGTCGCTTGGTGGCCCATGATTCAGGGCACCTTCATCATGGTGGCGTGCTACGTTCTGTTCTACCTGATGACCGCTTGGGTTCTCTCCTACGGTATCGGCAAGGCTGATAAGGGCGGCCTGGCTATCCCCTACCGCGAGTTCCTGATTATTCAGCTGATTTCCATCATCGGCTTCGCAATCTTCATCCCGATCTCGGGTTGGCTAGCTGATAAGTACGGCCGCCGCACCCAGCAGTTGTGGACCACCGTCGCTATGGCGGTCTTCGGTCTGTCCTTCGGTCTGTTCATCTCCCCCTCCGTTGTTGGTACCGGCGCGAACGCAAACGCCGCAGTGGTTACCCTCTTCATCTTTATCGGTATGTGCCTGATGGGTCTGTCCTTCGGTTCCATGTCCGCGTACCTGCCGGAGCTGTACCCCACCAACGTGCGTTACACCGCCAGCGGTATCGCCTACAACGTGGCGTCCATCCTCGGTGCGGCGCTGACCCCGTTTGTGGCTGTTTGGCTGAACACCTCCTACGGTGTGGGTGCCGTGGGCGGCTACCTGGCGTTCGCCTCGATCCTGAGCGTTGTCTTCATCCTGCTCACTCACGAGACCCGTGACGTGGACATGAACGCTGTCAGCACCACGAAGTAAAACTTCGCAGGGGCTAAAGCGTCTCTACGGCAAAGCGGTGGGGGTCGCCTCCTGAATCCAAGGAATTCAGGAGGCGGCCCCCACCGCTTTTATACTGTTCCGGGATGCTGCGCCAGGCGGGGAACGCCCAGCTCAGCACCTAACAGGTTTTGAGCCTTACAGACCGCGAGTGTGCAGCTTGCGTGCCGCCTCAGCAATAGAGCCAGAGAGCGAGGGGTAGACCGTGAAAGTATCCGCCAGATCATCCACCGCGAGCTTCTTCTCCACCGCCAGAGCAATGGGGTAAATCAGCTCGGAAGCACGCTGACCAACCACAACGCCACCAATGACAGTGCCGGAGTGACGGCGAGCAAAAATCTTCACAAAGCCATCACGCATCGCCATCATCTTCGCACGCGGGTTAGTGCTCAACTGCAGGGTCACCGCGTCACCACGGTAAGCACCCTCGGCAAGGTCCTTCTCACTCACACCCACGGTCGCAATCTCCGGGGAGGTGAAGATGTTCGCGGCAACCTTATCGGTGCGCAACGGACGTACCGCATCACCCAGGATGTGCGCCATAGCGATACGGCCCTGCATCGCAGCCACGGAAGCCAGCGGGTACACACCCGTGCAGTCGCCAGCGGCGTAAATGCTGTTCACGCTCGTGCGGGACACACCGTCCACCTTAATATGGCCGCTCGGGGTCTGCTCAACACCGATGTCTTCCAGGCCCAAATCTTCAGTGTTCGGAATCGAACCAATAGCCACCAGGCAGTGAGTGCCGGACACCTTACGACCATCCGACAGGGTCACGATGACGCCGGAACCGTCCTCGGTGCGCTCAACAGCCGAAGCACGCGAGCGCGGCATCACTCGCACGCCGCGACGCTCAAAGACGTCCTCCAGCACGCGAGCTGCGTCCTCATCCTCACCGGGAAGCACGCGGTCACGCGAAGACACCAGCGTCACCTTCGAGCCCAGACCGTTATACGCCGACGCGAACTCGGCACCGGTCACACCCGAACCAATCACAATCAGCTCCTCGGGAACCTCGGAGAGGTTGTACAGCTGAGTCCAGGTCAGGATGCGCTCGCCATCGGGCATACCGGTCGCCATTTCACGCGGATGCGTACCCACCGACAACAGCACAAAGTCTGCGTGCAGGGGGTAGACGAGGCCCGCCTCATCGGTCACCTGCACGGTGTGGCGGTCAAGAAGCTTACCGGTACCGTGAATAATCTTCACACCAGCAGAAGCCAGGGCACGCTTAATATCGGCAGACTGCTGCTGGGCCAGGTCGCGGACTCGGCGGTTCACGCGGTCCATATCAACACGAAGCTGCGGCGCCTTACCCTTCGTGTTTTCAATGCCCAAGCTACCCGCCTCGGAGAAGCGGGTCATCATATCCGCCGTAGCGATCAGCGTCTTAGAGGGCACAACGTCAGTCAGAACGGCGGCGCCACCAATGGCGTTGCGTTCGATCAAAGTCACGTCCGCGTTGGATGCGGCAGCCACCATCGCTGCCTCATAGCCGCCGGGGCCACCACCAATAATTACAATTCGCTGAGATGCGTAGTTCACCTTTGAAGTCATGCCTTAATTGTGAGCTATGCCGCCCCTACGGGGCAAACGCACTCGCCGTGCAGATATGCCATATTGTGGCAACCTGCACGGCGAGCATCTTCATGGTTCGGCATCATGGTTCGGCCGCCCGATATGACAGGGCGACACCTACCCCTGTAGGTCTCTACTCCTCGAGAGCCTGCGGCTTCTCGGCATAAATCGAGTTGATGAACTTCTCAGCCCACTGCAGCATCGCGCCGTCCACCAGGTCCTTGCCGCCCACCGGCATGGTCTTCGGGCGCGGAACCAGCGTCAGCCAGGTGTCCATACCCTTCGGCTGGGCGTGCGTGGAGCCAGGGTACACGCGCTTCAGGCGCATCTGGCGGGACTCCGGCAGCGGCGTAGCGGTTACCACGCGAACCTTCGGACCCAACACCACCAGTTCATGAATACCGGCGGCACGGGCGTGCATACGCACCGTCGCCACGGCAAGCAGGTTCTCTACCGCCTCCGGCAGCTCGCCGTAACGGTCGACCAGTTCCTCACGAGCCTCCGCGATCTTCTCTTCGGTATCGGCGGCAGCAATCTGACGGTATGCCTGCAAGCGCAGACGCTCAGAATCAATGTAAGTGTGCGGAATATGCGCGTTGACGGGCAGGTCAATCTTCGTCTCGACCTCGCGCTCTTCCTTCTCGCCGCGGTAGTTTGCGACCGCCTCGCCGACCAGGCGCAGGTACAGGTCAAAACCAACACCGGCAATATGACCGGACTGTTCGCCGCCAAGCAGGTTGCCGGCACCGCGAATCTCCAGGTCCTTCATCGCAAGCTGCAGGCCAGCGCCCAGCTCATTGTGGGTCGCCACCGCCTTCAGACGCTCGTGCGCAATCTCGCCGAGGGTCTTATCCACCGGGTACAGGAAGTAGGCGTAGGCGCGCTCGCGACCACGGCCCACGCGGCCACGCAGCTGGTGTAGCTGGCTCAGACCGTAGTTCTGGGCGTGGTCGACAATGAGGGTATTCGCGTTCGAAATATCCAGGCCGGTCTCCACGATGGTGGTGCACACCAGCACGTCAAAGCGGCGCTCCCAGAAGTCCACAATAATCTGCTCCAGGCGCGATTCACTCATGCGGCCGTGGGCGGTGGCGATGCGCGCCTCCGGCACGAGCTTGCCGATTTCCGCGGCAACATCGTCGATGTCAGCCACGCGGTTGTGCACGAAAAACACCTGTCCTTCACGCATGAGCTCACGGCGGATTGCGGCGGTAATCTGGCTGTCGGTGCGCGGACCGACGAAGGTCAGCACGGGGTGGCGCTCCTCCGGCGCGGTGGCCAGGGTGGAGGTCTCGCGAATACCGGTTAGCGACATTTCCAGGGTGCGCGGAATCGGGGTTGCACTCATGGCGAGCACGTCCACGTTGGTGCGCATCTGCTTGAGCTTTTCCTTATGCTCCACGCCAAAGCGCTGTTCCTCGTCAATGATGACCAGGCCCAGGTCCTTGAACACTACGCTGTCCGAGAGGATGCGGTGGGTACCGATCACCACGTCCACCGCACCGGAGGCGATTTCTTCGGTAATCTGGCGGGTTTCCTTCGCCTTCTGGAAGCGGGAAAGCACACGAATCTTCACGGGGAAGCCCGAGAAGCGCTCGCTGAACGTCTCGTAGTGTTGCTGAGCGAGCAGGGTCGTGGGTACGAGCACTGCAACCTGTTTGCCGTCCTGCACCGCCTTGAATGCGGCACGTACGGCGACCTCGGTTTTGCCGAAGCCCACGTCGCCGGAGATGAGGCGGTCCATGGGAATTTCTTTCTCCATATCCTCCTTCACCTCGTGGATGGCGGTGAGCTGGTCGGGAGTCTCGTTGTAGGGGAAGGACTCTTCCAGCTCTCGCTGCCAGGGGGTGTCTGCGGCGAAGGCGTGACCGCGCGATGCCTGGCGTGCCGAATAGAGTTTCACCAGGTCGGCGGCGATTTCCTTGACTGCCTTGCGGGCGCGGGACTTGGTCTTAGCCCAGTCGCTGCCGCCCATCTTGGACAGGCTCGGGTTCTCGCCACCCACGTAGTTAGAGATCAGATCCAGCTGGTCGGAGGGCACGAAGAGGCGGTCGGGCGCGCCACCGCGCTTGGCGGGGGCGTACTCGATGACCAGGTATTCCTTCATGGGCTGCACGCCGTTGACCGGGGAGGCGCCCGCCACCGGGCGGGAGGTCATCTCGACGAACCTGCCGATGCCGTGGCGTTCGTGCACCACGTAGTCGCCGGGGTTCAGCGCGAGCGGGTCAACTGCGTTGCGGCGGCGGCGTGTCTTGAATTTCTGTCCGGCGGCGCCTCGGGGTGCGTAGGTGCCGCGGCGGCCGAGTAGTTCGGCTTCGGTGAAGACGGCGAGCTTCGCCTCCTCGATGAGGAAGCCTGCGGAGGCGGGCGCCTCGCAGACCTCGACGATGCCGTGTTCGAGGTCCCCGGCGGGGTCGGCTTCGAGGCTGGTTCGGCGGGCTGCGGGTACGGCGGGTGCCCCTTCGCCGGAGTGGAAGAGGTCGATGAGGCGGTCGGTGGAGCCGCGGCCGTTGGTGAGGGCGAGGACGGTCCACTGTTGCTGGATGAGCTCGCCAACCTGGCTGAGCATGCGTTCGACGGAACCGTTGAATGCGGTTGCGGGGGTGGCATTGACGGTGCAGGTGTCGATGCCATCTTCGATGGCGTCGGCAATGCTCTGGTTTTCGAGTGCGCCTGCGGCGGCGTCTTCGAGCAGGTCTGCGTCGGTGACGAGTTCGGTGATTTCCCACCAGCTGAGTTTGGCTTCGAGTGCCTGTGTGGTGGTTTGGTCGATGGTGCGGAATCCGCTGTCGCTCATGCGGAGCTGGCCGAGGTCGATGGGTGCTACTGCGTCGGCTTCTGCGGAGGTGTCCCAGGCGGCGGCGAGGAATTCTTCGTTGGTGGCGACGAGGTCTTCGGCGCGGGCGCGCACACGCTCGGGTTCGACGTTAATGATCATGGACCCAGCCGGCAACAGCTCGGTGAGGGTGTTCATGGATTCGATGAGTAGCGGGGTGAGTGATTCCATGCCTTCGACGTAGATTCCGCCGGCAATCTTCTCAAGCATGGCTGCGGCTGCCGGGTAGTCGGCTTTCAGTCGTGCGGCGCGGCTCATGACCTCGGGGGTGATGAGCAGTTCGCGGCAGGGCAGCAGGGTGAGTTCGGTGAGCTCTTCTCCCCCGCTGAGGGTGCGCTGGTCGGCGACGGAGAAGTGGCGCATTTCGTCGAGTTCGTCGCCGAAGAATTCGAGGCGTACGGGGGTGGTGGCGGTGGGCGGGAAGACGTCGATAATGCCGCCGCGTACAGCGTATTCGCCGCGCTTGGCAACCAGGTCTACGCGGGAGTATGCGGCGTCGTTGAGACCGCGCACCACATCCTTGAAGGGGTATTCTTCGCCGCGAACCAGGTGCACGGGTTCAAGTTTTTCGATGCCGGTGACGATGGGCTGGATGACCGCGCGTACGGGTGCGATAACGACCTGGGGGCGTTTAGCAGCTTCCCCGGTCATGGCGCGCAGTACCTGCAGGCGGCGGCCTACGGTGTCGGAGCGCGGTGAGAGGCGTTCGTGGGGCAGGGTTTCCCAGGCGGGGAAGAGCGCAATGTCGGCGGCGGGCAGGTAGGAGCGCAGGGCTGCGGCGAGGTCTTCTGCTTGACGGTCGGTGGGGGCGATGATGAGGCTGAGCGCTTCGGCGGTGGTATCGCGTACTGCGGTGGAGATGTCTGCAATGAGCGCGGCGTGGGTTCCGGCGACGGCGCCGATGAGGGTGCGTGCGCTACGTTCGGTGGGCTGTGCGGAGGCGGCGGTACGGATCGCGGCCCAGCTGCTGAGTTGGTTGAGGGTGTTCAGGAGGGGGTGCAGGGGTGCTTCGAGGGGCTGTGCAGTAGCTTTTCGGGTGGTGCTCACGGGTTCTCCTGAGTCTGGGGTCTTCGCTTGCGGCGGTTGAGCTGGTGGAGGGCTGCTATGGATGGTCGGTATAGAGCGGTGCCGGTTTGGGGCGTCCGAGTGAATTTGCCTTTATTTCATGGTGCTTTTTGTGCGTTTTGGGGTGTTTTTTGCGGCTTTTCCATTGTATGACTTGTCCGCTTTTTCTGGCATTTTTCTCTTGTATTCTCTGTGATGGAATATATTCCTTTTTGCACTCGGTTGTCGCTTTCGTGGGTGATATTTGAGTATGGTTTTCTTCCGTGTCTGTTCCTGTGCCACAACGTTCATCACATGGGGCGCAAATCACACATCCACGGGCATCTTTGCACTTTGTGCACCATTATTTTCACAGCTTAATCCTGTACCCTAATCATTAACACTTAGAGAAAAACCAGACAGTATATCCCCTTCCGGATTCTGTTTACCTCTTCCAACCAACCTCAGGTTTTCAGTATTTACTGCGGTTTTTCTAGTGCGCTAAATTCACCGTATCTTTCGATGTTTCTTCCGGAACGTCGCATCAGAAAGACGCATATGACAACCACATACACGAACAAACCCGCTGAAAAGCGCCATGCCCATTCATGGTCTGCTAAGAAGTGGGGTGCTTTCGCACTCGCTTTTGGTACTGCTTTTACTGCGGCACCTCTTACTCCTACTACTCCCGCCTCGGCTGCGACCGGAACCCATGATGGTTCCAGCAGCGATAAGGCGGCTGCCTCTTGCTACGAGGTCAAGCAGGTTAATCCTTCTGCCTCCTCTGGCACTTACTGGCTGTACACCCCGCAGATGAGCGGCCCGGCGCAGTTCTACTGCGATCAGGAAACTGATGGCGGCGGCTGGGTCATGATTGGTCGCGGTCGTGAGGGTTGGACCGAGTCTTACAACGGCACCGGCGACCCGAATCAGCTGCACCAGAACCCCACCGGCCCTTCCGCTTTTACTCCGGTCCAGCTTCCCGCAAACACTGTCGATGCGCTGCTGAACGGCATTAAGCCTCAGGACCTTCCCGACGGCATGCGTCTGCACCGTGCTCACAATGCGAGGGGCACTCAGTGGCAGAACGTTTATGTTCAGCGTCCTCAGACTGAGCAGTGGACCTGGGCGATGAGCTACGGTCAGCGTTGGGGCA
>ERZ1674046.90-NODE-90-length-15700-cov-5.393800_pt1 | contig 15700 bp, 14 predicted proteins | sample MGYA00581130_ERZ1674046 | MGnify/ENA primary metagenome ERZ1674046 (study PRJEB41354, sample SAMEA4873345) | human saliva metagenome | biome: human-associated habitat [ENVO:00009003]; feature: mouth environment [ENVO:08000002]; material: saliva material...
CACCGTCATGCTGTTCTGCCCTGCCGTGATGCCGCTCTTGGGCTTCAGGGTAGCGCCCCACACCGGGAGGTAGAAGAACTTGCAGCGCCCCTTGATGGCGTCCAGGAAGTAGAAGAACTGTTCCAGCTCAAAGCCCACCTTGAAGCGGAGGCTGAAATTGTATTTGTACGTCTTCCACTTGGTCTTGGGGCTGATGTACTGCGGCTCAATCTCGTTGTCGAGGGTAATGACGTTGCGTGACCATGTGGAGCTGCTGTTGCCGGTGTAATGGTGCCGGTGGTGCAGCACATACCCTAGCGTCTTGCCGTCCGACAGCTGATCGTACGAAGGGGTGCCGGTCCAGAAGGCAGGGATCTCGAACAGAAAGAACGATGCCGAGAATGTCACCCTGTGGTTATCGTAGGTGGTAATGCGCAGCGGTTCGCTCAGGCGAGTGGCCACAGTGGGTGCCATTATCACCCGCTGGGGTTGCATGGTGGCCCAGAAGCTGTTCACCTCGCTGCGCAGCATCCATATTACGCCGCCCGTCTTGGTGGCGGTGAACTCGCCTACGTCCCACACCCCCTGATTGTTGGTCAGCACCATGCTCTTAGTGCCGGTCCACTGCCGCACGGGGTTCTTGATCCATTTGCCCTCTTCGTACATGGCCCAGTCCAGCTGAGCGTAATCACCGATGAAGAAGGTGGTGGCCGGGTTGTTCCCGATCAGATTGGCGTACGAAATGTAATCCGTGTTGTTCGCTTCAAAGTCGTAGCGCAGCGTGCGGCGGGGGCGCTGGCGCAAAGCTATGCGCTGCTCCCAGCCATAGCTCTGGATGATGTCCGTCTTCCATTCCAGGACTTCCTGGAACTCCCATTCCGGCACCAGCGTCCATGTGATGGCCACAGTTACACCCCCAGTACGCCCTTATTACGCTGCATGATGTTGACAATGGCCTTTTCGCCCTGCGACGTGCCAAGGTAATCGCCCACCAGACTCGGGTCCAGCACGTTAACGATGCGCGGGTTGACCGTGACGTTAGGCGCGCTCTGCTGCCCCTCGTTGACCGCGGACGTGCCCTTGCGTACCTGCGCAGGAGTGGCCACAGTTACACGCTCGCCCGGGCTGGCGCGGAAGCTTACCATCTGGCTGTCAGGCCCGCCGGTGCCGCCCACCTTAAACGTGCCGCCGGTCATGAACCCTGGCTGCTGGGCGCGGATGTTGTTCACCTGCACCATGGCGCTGGCCAGCGTGGCAGCGGCAAGGGCAGCACCGTAAATGCCACCCTGCGCCCACGCCTTCGTAGCCGCCTCGTTGGCGTTAATGATGGCCTGCGCAACGGCCGCCGCCTTGCCCATGGTGAACAGCGTCTTGCTCCTGCTGCGCATCAGACCGCCCATCTCGTTGTATAGCGCGTTCGTCTGTTCAATTTCAATGTCGTGGGCGCGCCTGGCCGCGCTGGCCTTGGCCTGCTGGTATGCCTCGTAAGAAATCAGGTCCGCGTCCCGCATCTTCTGGATGGTTTCAAACAGAGCCTGAGTCTGGTCAATCTGGTTCTGGAACGTGTCCGGGGTGTCCACCTTGAACAGGTTGTTCATGGCCTGCGCGAGGTCCCTGCGCGTGAACCCGGCGGCATCCTTGCTGCGCAGCTCACTCAGCGCTTGCACCATGGTGGCCGCCTGGCGTTGCTGGCCACCGAAGCTGTCCTGCCGCAGCGTGTCCATTGTCTTGGACAGCTCGGCCAGCTCTTCCATGGCCCGCACCTGTTTGCCCAGCTCTTGCGTCTGCTCTTTGGTCAGCGCCACGCCAGCCTTCTGCAGCTGCTGCTGATACTCCATGAGCTTGCTCTGGACTTCGCGGTCCTGGGAGTTCAGCTTCAGCAGGGACGTCTGCTTCTGCATGTCCTCCTGGATCTTGGCGAGCGGCGTCAGCTGATCCTTGTACAGGTTGTGCAGGGCGGCGGTGTACCTGGTGTGGTCATCCGTGCCCTTCTTGACGTACTCATTAATGAGGGCCTGCCCCTCCGCGTACTTCCGTTGCGCCGCCAGCACCGGGTCCAGCTGGTCCAGCAGCTGTGCCCACCGTTCCCGCTCCTTCTCCGCTTCGCTCTTCTTGGGCTTGGTCTGCTTCGTGTTCAGGATGGGCGGAATGGCCGGGCTCTTGGCGGACAGTTCCATGGCCTCCTGGGCACGCTGCCGGCGTGCGGCCAGGATGCGCCTGCGGCCAATGGCTTCAATTTCCTGCCACCCGCCCAGCACCGCCTTTTCCAGCGCCTTGCCCTGGCTGTTATACCCATCCACCGCCGCCTTGGCAATGTCCGCTCCGAGGTTCTTCCATAGTTCGTCGTTGGTCTTGAACTGTTCCGGGCTGAACAGCTCGAAGCGCTTGTCCACGCCGATCTTGCTGTTCAGGTTGTTCATGGCGCGAAGGAAGCTGTTGGCGATTTCCGCTGCTGTGTTCTGCGCGAAGTTACCGATGCGCCCGAAGATGTCCTTCCACAGGTCAATGAGAGTAACGAAGTATTGCGTGATGGCACCGAACGCGCCCCGCCACAGCGCCACCACACGGTCCAGCACCCGCGCCGTGCCCACCGTGAAACCTTTCAGCCCGGTGCCCGCCCCGTCAAAGAACTCCCCGATGGGCTTGAGCCATTCCGGGGCGGCTTCGTCCCAGAGCTTGCCCACGGCGGCAATGCCACGGCTGAAGAGGCCGGCGATGGATTGCCACATGGGGGTAAGCCAGTCCAGGAACGCCGCTGCTGCGCGCTGCCCACCCTGCCACACATAGGTGAACACGTCCGCCAGCGTTACCAGCCCGTTGGTGGTGAGCTTGATCTTGTCCGCGAACAGGCTCATGGCTGTGACTACGCCGATAACCACAGCTGGGAGGGCGGACAGCACGGCACCGATGGCCCCGAACACGGCGGCGAGGTTGGCGGCACGCACGATGGCAATGAGGCGGCCGATTTGGGTGGTGAACAGGGCAATGGCAGTAGGCGCGAACGCCACGGCAAGGCCCGCCGCCACGCCGGCCAGCACCGCCATGAGCTCCTTAACGTGCGCCCCGATGTACCCGAGGGCACGGCCTACCGCGTTGCTGATGCCCAAGAACTCGTCCATGGTCCCTACGAACTTAAGGAACCCGGTTTGCAGGTCCTGCACGCCCTGCGCGATGCTGACGGTGGTGCGCTTGAACGCGGCGTCCACCTTATCCTTGCTGCCCGCGATGGCGTCCCAGAACTCTTTGCTGGTCAGCTTCCCTTGAAGCATGATCTGCCGCAGGCGGCCGATGCTGCCGTTGGCCCCCTGTACCTTATCCGCCACCAGCTGCAGCACCTGTGGTAATCCTTCGACCACGGAGTTGAACTCTTCCGCCTTCACCACCCCTGTGGTTAACGCCTGGCCGAGCTGCAGGAGCGCCCCCTTGGCCCCCTGGGCGGTCAGCTTGTTGATCGCCAGAACCTTGTTGATGGTTTCCACAAAGTCAATGGCGTCCTGCCCGCTGCGGCCAAGATCTTTGGCGGCCAGCGCCACCCGCTGATAGGTGACGGCTACATCACTGAGCCCCGTGTGCGTCTTCATGGCCACCCGGTACAGCTGCTCAATAGTGGCCCCCGCCGCCGTGGCGCTGCCCGCCACGCTGCGGATCTTACCCGCCACCACCTGCCACTCGTTAGCCCACCGCACCAGCTGCCCCACCGCCAGCAGGGACCCCAGCGGCTTCAACGCAGCTTCCAGCAGCGCAACCTGCCGCGAGCTCTTTTCTGCTGCCCCGCCTATCTCCATCAGGTCGCGGGCAACGGTCTTCGTACCCTGCGACTTGACCAGTATGTTTAGGGTTTCGGTTGCACTCATGGTCGGAACATGAATCCTCTGTTAACCACACTGCGGGCACGCAGAATGGCATCCTGGATGAACCCGGCGGGGGCCTGCGCGCTGTAGCCTTCGTTGAGTCGCGTGAGGTAGGGAATGGGGTTGCGCACCCCCAGCGGCTTACTCAAGTCGTGGTAGGCGGCAATGCGCCGCCGGGCGTTTTCCAGCGCTACCTCTGCGTTCCTATCCGGCGGCGTGCGGGGTGCCCATTCCACTACGTCATGTTCCCCCATCGTTACCTGCCAGTTCCGCCTGGCACGCCCTGTGCGTATGGGAGTAGCGGGCACGAGTTCGTCCATCATGGCCGCCACCATGCTCTTAGTGATGTCGCGGACGCCCTGCTGTACCTCCTCGTTTCGTTTGAGGAGTCTCTTGATGAAGAATCTAGCGTTGATTCCCATGTTGCGCTGCCGCCGCCAGGAGTTTCTTGGCCTTGTGCTCCAGGTATGCCGCGTCCATCACCTGCACAAAATGGAACACGTCCTCCCGCTGTTCGCCCCACACACCGTTAGCCGCGCACCATTCGTGGATCGCCAGCCACGTGATAGGCCCTTCGCTATTGTACCCCGCCCCCCTGCACGTAGTAAGCTCCGCGAAGGCCGAGTAATGAAACTCCAGGCCCATTCGTAGCTCAGGGGCTGCAAGACCTTCCGGTACCGGCAGCCCCTGGGCGGCACACTGCCGCAGAACTACCTCTTGGGTAGCCCCACGGCCCTCCAGGTTGTACAGCAGCAGCGCAATCAGTTTTTTGCGTCGGCTTCCCGTTCCTCTTGGCGGAAGGTGCTGGCGCGCTGGCTCACCTCCAGCAAGTCCTGGTACAGCTCGGGCAGGTCTTGCATCAGCTTCAGCGCCGCCTCTTTGCTGTACGGCAGCACCTTGCCTTCAGCGTCTTCCACGCCACTCCAGCCCAGGACCACAGTCTCTGCAAACGTCTGCAGCACCAAGTCTTCCAGGATGGCCACATCCACAGTACCATTCTGCAGCTGGCGGCGATACGGCTTAGTCTTGAGGTCCAGAACCCGGCGGTACTCCGTGTTGGCACCGCCGCTGCGGGCAATGCGGAACGTAATGGGTTCACCCGCGGAGTTTTTTCCATAGACCACGTTCACGCCATCCGTTTCCAGATGGCGGTCGGTTTGGAACTGTTTGTAGAGGTTCATTTCTGTGCGAAAGCGGCTTTCGGCAGCCAGTGGAACCATTGCATGCAGAGCGTGTGCCCGAAGGAGCTCTCTGCAGCGTTGATTTCCAGCGGTACCGTGATGGCTTGGTCCTGTTCGATGTTGATACGGCCGTTGCCCAGCGTCAGCAACGGAATATCAATGATAACCGCTTTGCCATCTTTCAGCATAATGATGTCGAGCGTCACGCCGGTATTGTTGCGAATGGCCCGTGTGGCCTCCACGTTCGCAAAATACACGGTCATGTTCCCGCCCACCTCAAACGTGCCCGCGCTCGTGTCCAGCGCCCCCAGCACGCCCACGGCCTTGACCGGGCTGACGTTGTTCTTGATGCTGACGCTCAGTTCCGTGGCGAACGCAAACAGCGGCTCATCGCTGGGCTTGCCCAGCTCGTCCACGGTGCTGAGCTTGATGCGGTTGAAGTCGCTGGACGTATTGAACGCGCTGCCCACCTCCAGCGTCTCGCGGGCGCCGCCCATGATGCCGGTCTTGCCGTCGCGCTGAGTAAAGTCCGCGGCCACGAAGGTCATGTCGGCGGTAATCTTGTCGGCCTGGGCAATGTTGAGGGTGAACTCGTTAGGCACGGCACCCCGCAGCAGCTCGGACATTTCACCGTCGGCGTCCCGCCCCAGCCGGCGTTCCAGGGTGTACGTGAAGCGCTTCACCTTGTTAGGATCGGCCTCGTTCTTCAGCGTGTCGCCCCAGTACAGGGTACAGTTCACCCCGGCAAACGCGGCCGGCACGCCTGCGGTTTCCCACGTCCACTTATCGAAGCGGATGGTGCCGGCCGTGATCCACGCGATGCGGCCGAAGCCCCGTTTCTTCTCCCCGTAATGGTTGGCCGCAGTGTCGTCACCGAGGTAGATCCAGTCACCGGCGGAAATGGGCAGCGTGGTGAGGTCCGTGGCAATGGTCTTGCGGTTCAGCTCCTGCTGCCCGTTGGCCGTGGCCACCAGTTCCATTTCGCCAGGGGCAAAGCGATAGCCACAGAAGTAGACACGGGCGTTCTGGTTCACGTCTGCGGCGCTGGGCTGCAGCGAGGCGGCGTAGAGCTCCACCTTGCACGTGTTGCCGCTCTGCGTGTACGTCTTGACCGGGACGCACACATTGTTACGGCTGTCCCCCATGCCTTCGAGGGCCATCATGAAGCCCGGTTTGACATTGTTGGTGCCGAAGGTGCCGCTGAAGCTGATTTCCGTTGCCGTGGTGGTGGTGGGCACCACGCGGCCGTGGAAGCTGACGTTGCGGTTACTGGCCCGGATGCGGCCATCCGTGAACATGAACCCCTTCATCAGGCGCTCAGTGTTGTAGAAGGTGAAGTCCTGCTGGAAGCCGCCGCTGGCCTCCAGATCGGTGGTCACGCCCTTCTTACGCTGCCGCGTGGGGTTGATGGGGTTGCGCGCCAGTGTGGTAATCTGACCGCCGAAGTCGTTGTAACTGTTCGGCTCCAGCGGGTACCACGTCGGGGTATCCGGCAGCAGCGTCGGGCATTCCTCTTCCGCGTAGGACAGCCCCGTGACGTTGCTGTCAATTTTGTAAGTCTTGCACGTGGCCATCTTACATCACCTCATCATATTCAAAAATCGCAGTGACGTTGATCTGTTGAAACGCACCGCTGGAATCCACTTCCCGTAGACCGATGTTATGAAGCCACACGTTAGGATGCTTGGCTGCCTGCAGGGCGTTGACCACACCTTGCGCAGCCTCATAGCCTGCCCCATGCTGTGCCCCGATGGGGGCAAAGACTTGCACCCACAGCGTGCCCCGCCTCCCGTATCGTATGCACCCATGCGCACCCGTCAAGCTGTTATGCCACCCCCTGCTATGCCGCACGCTCACCCGGCCCCACACAGCATCCGCCGTTGGTACCGTTTCTGGCGTGCCCTCCCACTGCAGCGGGGCATAACTGGTGCCAGCCCAAAATGCCTGCACCCACCCGTACAACACGTCACGGGCCTCAGCGTACTTCATCGCTTCAGCCCCATGAACAGAACCAGAGCTGTTTCGGCCGGCTTGAGCGTGCGAACGAATTCCACATGCCACGCGGTGCCCCCATCCAGCACCACGTTATAGCTGTCGTCCACCCCGCTACCGGCAGCCACCCACAGCGTGCGCTCGCACCTGGCCAGCATTTCGTCCGTTACCCCGTACTCGCCCAGCTCCCGCTTCCCGGCGATAGGAACGAAGGTGGCGGGTGCGGTAACGGTTTTGCTCACCACCCTGGCCCCGGCCCCCAGCCACGGCTTCTGCGGGTCCGTGGGGGCCTGCACCACGCGCTGGAAGACGGTGTCGCGGCCGGTTTCCTTGATCATTTCCAAGGCCAGCTCGTTGAACTCGTCATAGCCGAAGGTGCTGCTCACCGTATCGCCCCCCAGCAGCCAAGCGGGAACGCGGTGAACATGAGCATGTCCGCGTCCGGGAACTGGCCGAAGGCTTCAACACGGCTGCCATAGCCGCTGGCCATGGCGCTGAACTTCTTGGTGATGGGGCCGACGGTCTTTTCCGTGACCATGCCGGCCGTGCCGCTCTCGCTGAGCTTGGGGACAATGAACAGGGGGCCGGACAGGGCGTGCACCGCGTACAGGGTGCAGGCGCGGATAACCACAGGGGGCACCACGTTCTTAGCCCATTGCGTGCCCGTGCGGGGCCACTCCAGGCCCTGTGTGCTCTTGGTGCGCTCGCCGGGGAAGCGCCGCAGGAAGCGAATGTCGATGTACTGTGTGGCGGCTACCAGAGCGGCCTCTTTCTGCTCTTGGGTGGCAGCGGTCCACGTCAGGCGGTAGGCAGAAAACTTGTCGGCGTCTTCCACGCTGACATAGCTCATGGCCCCTGCCAGTCCTTCGCCCGTTTCCACCACCAGCGCCATTTCAGTTCCTTATGCGATACGGCACCCCATAGGGCCCGAGCACACTGAGTGTGCCCAGCGCCGCCGGTGCCAGTTCCCCGCCGAACCTGTACACCACCTGCCCCGTACCTGCCTGCAGCCACGCCCCCGCAGGCATAACCATGTCGCCCGTTGCCGGGGCAGCAATGAGAGGGCCGAAGGCACTAAATGCCCGCCGCTCCCGCTGCCGCTTCAGGTAACGGTACGTCAGCCCGTTCATTTCCCGACCCGTTCGGCCACCATTTCCACCAGCAGGTCAAAGTCCACGCCGGCCTTCCGCAGCGTGTCCAGCATGGCCTGGCGCTGCCCCGACCGCTCCTTCTGGTGGTCCAGGTAGCGGCGGATCGCAATATGCGTGTCTTCCAGCACGGGCTCCTTCACGGGCTCTTCCGCCGGCGGCGTGCTGGCCCGCTGCCGCTGCTCCCTGCGCTCCTGCGCTTCCACTGTGCGGCTGTCCCTGTACGCTTTGGCCGCAGCGCGTGTGAAACCCGGAGCAACACTGTCCACATCGGCACGCGTCACGCGGCCGGCGCTTCCCACGAAGCTCTGGACGTATTCCAGTTTCACCTGCCCGTCCGTATTCCACACGGAAACGTCATCGGGGTCCGCTTGCAGCAGCGCCTGCTTAATGGCTTCAGCCATTTCCATATTCAACGACTCCTGTCAGGGTGCCCGCCACGGTTTCTATCTTGCGGAGCTTAGGGACATTGTACAGGAAATCGTTCTGCACCAGTACGACGGTCGCCAGACGGTATCCATTGACTGCCGAAAGAAGAAAGATGCTCCCGCGGGAGCCCGTGGCAGGCAACACACAGTTACGAATGAGGCTGATGCGGTGCATATCCCCGCCAGCCATGAAGTCCGTGCCCTCGGCCGTGTTGTACCCCCTGTGGTAATCCTGGGGCAGGGTACGGTTCCAGTCGCTCTCGATGCCGAAGTACGCCCTGGCGGCATTGCCGCTAAAGAGGTTGTCCTCCCAGACGTTACCGTTGCTCTGTACCGCGCAGTACGCGAAGTACTTCGCCCCGTGCTCGCTGGTGGCCGTTACCGTGTTCCCCTCAAAGCGGTTATCGCTGCATCCCACGTATGCCTGCAGCTGCCCCTCGCCCTGCACCCGTGCGCTGGTAATGCTGTTGTGGCGGATGGCGTTGCCGTTGGCACCGTAGGCCAAGTGGATGCCGCTGGAAATGTTGTCCTCCACTTCGTTGTACGTCACAACGTTGTAGGAGGAACCGTCCTGCAGGCTGATGCCCCGCATGTTGTTCCGCATGCGGTTCCCGTCAAACACGCTGCCCTGCACGCCGCTGCAGCCGATGCCGTAGTATCCGCCGTCAATGTCATTGTTGCGGATAACCACACTGGCAATGGCTTGGTACGGGCCGGCTGCCACGTGCCGCGTCTTCCAGTATTGCATGGGCACCACATGCGGCTCGCCGGTGTCAATCTCGGCGTTCAGGGACACCCCGAAAGTCTTGAGGTCGTCTTGCTCGCGGTCGCCGAGCTGGGAAGCGCGGCTGTACAGCTTGCAGTTCTCCACCAGCACGTCCTGCACCCCGGCAGTCTTGGTGGCGCGGATGCTAATGCATGCCCCCTTGGTAACGCCGCTGATGTTGGTGTCATGGATGTGCAGGTGGCCCACGCCATAGCTGTAGATGATGGCTTCCTGGCCCCCGAAGTGCCCCTCTGCCACCACCTTGGGCAGCGCCAGCCGCGTGGGCGTATCCTTGTCCCGCAGCAGCACCCCCGCACGCTTGCCGTCCAGCACCACGCGCACCACCGCCTCCGGGTCGGCGGTAATGTGCTGCGCCCTGGCACCGGCCAAGTTCACCTGATCGTTGATCAACCATTCACCCCGGCCTAGATGAATGTGGTCATCCGTGGATGCCGCTTCTCTTAGGATAGCCACACTGGGGGTGCCGCTGGGGGCCGGGGTGATGGTCTTCATGCCGGGTACACCAAGCTCAGGGTCAGGGTTGCGTTGGCACCGTTGAAGTACCCCTCGGTACCCGTCCGGTGCCCATAGCTGCTGAGGCAGATACGGTAGTCCGTGTTCGCTTCCATCTTGGCCAGGAACGCCACGTAGTTCTTAGCGCCACTCATGCGCGTCTGCGCCACGGTGCTGATGCCCACCACGGCGGGGAACTTCGTGATGTTGTTATTCAGCCAGTAGCCGGACGTCATGTCGTTGCCGTTCATCAGCTGCAGCTCCACGCGGTACCATCCCGCTACCGGAGTGTTCACCGTGGCGTTGGCCTTGAACGTTACCTGGTGGCTGGCCTCGCTGTTCACGTGCGTCGCGTTCCCGTCCAGGCTGGCCCCGTTGCCCCCCTCGTTCGGCACGCGGTACACGTTGTAGAACTGCGAGCTGCACACCATGGGGGTGGCCGCTGCTGCAGCCCCACCGCCACCACCTGTGGCCTTGCTGTCGGTGTACTTCTTGGCCTGCGCCACGGCCGCCGCTGTGCGCTCATCCACGTATGCCTTGTCCGCCCCCACCATGTCCGCAGCGGGGAACGTGCCTGCGGGCAGCGCCAGCATGTAGCACTCGATGTCGTTGACGTCGGTGCTGTTCATGCTGGAGTTGAACAGGATGCGCGTCAGGTTCTGGTTCACCGTGGCCTGCGGCTCCGCCCAGTACCCCGCCTCACCCCACGCTTCGTAGCGGTCACTGTCGGCGAAGGCCAGAGGCCAGAAGCGCGGCGTTTCTTCCAGCGACACGACGAACACTTTGCGGTGGAACCATTGCATGTCCGCTTTGTTACGCAGGTTGCCGCTCTTCGGGTCACCTTTGTACTCGCTGTACGTGCTCAGGACCGCGAAGCCCGGCGTCTTGTAGCAGCGGGTGGAGATGTGATAGGCGGTGGCCGTGTTGCCGCCGTACATATCCAGTAGGTCCGTGCGCTTGCCGGTGCGCATGTTGACCATGGCCAGCTTGCCCTGCCCCGGCGTGTAATCCCCGAACACATATGCGTCATCACCGTTCGGCAGCAGCGCGAGGTCGCTGTGCTCCGACTTGGTGTGCATAATGATGTACGGGACGTCCGTGGTGGCGGCCGGGTGCCGGGTCTTCAGGTCCCGCGTGTAGGCCCGCGTGCCCAGGTGGTCCTTATAGGCCCAAGACACCGTAGCATACTCGCCGGACGGCGACATGCTGGTATGGTCCGGCTTGTCATCGGCGTCAAAGCTGAGGTTGCCGATAATCTTGTCTTCCGCCCGGTCATACACCACCACGCCCAGCATGGTGAAATTGGACCGCTCCACCTGCCAGCACCAATACCGGCCGTCAAGGGAGGGGGCACCCTCGCTCTTGGTCCAGCAGATTTCCGCTTCCGGCCAGATAGCCTTCAGGCGCGGGCCGAGCTCCGTGGTCTTGGAGGTGCGGGTGCGGATGTCCATCTCGAACAGTTTCATCCCCACGCCATTCATCGGCAGGTACCAGATGATGTTCGGGTCGGTGGGGTGCCAAATGGGTTCGCAGTCCCCGGCAAACCCCGGCAGCACATCCCCCACCTGCTGCAGCGTATCCGCGTCAAAGAGGCACCAATAGCCGTCTTTGCGGTTCATAACCATGCGCGTCCCGTCGGCGTTGAACGCTTGACGGCGGGAATAGTCGCTGCGGATGGCCTTGCGGCCGGCGGCGATTTCTTCCTTGTTCTTGGTGACGCGCACGATGGGGGTGCCGTAGTAGGGGGCGGCGATGGCCACACCTTGCGTAAACGTGGGCGGGGCGGGCACCTGTACCACGGGGTTTTCCGGCGCGGTGTGCAGCGCCAGCGGCTTGCCCAGCAGCGGCGAAACGACGCCCGTGCTGGCCGGTACCACCGTATTGGCCGCCACCGGCTGCGGCGTACCACCACCGCCACCACCTGCCTGCACCTTGCCGTCCGTGTACCGCTTGGCTTGCGTGAGCGCGTCGTTGGCCTTGTCGTCCACGTACTTCTTGTTTGCGGCGTCCAGGTTGTCCACCGCGCTGCCGACCTTGACAACCCTGTGGCCATCCATGTCGGCGTCGGCGGCGAACTTGGTGGTACCGTCGCGCTTCATGTACGCGGACAGGTCCGGTGCCTGGCCACCGCCGCCCAGCGCCTTGCCATCAGTGTACGTCTTGGCCTGCTGCAGCACGTCCGCAGTCTGGGTGTCCACGTACAGCTTGTTCGCCGCGTCGCTGCCGGTGGAAGGGTTGCCCAGCCGAAGAACCTTGTTGCCGTTGGCATCCAGGCTGTTCGTAAGGGCCACGCTGCCGTCATGCTTGAGGTACGCGGAAAGGTCCGGGGCTGCCGGCTGTTTGCCGTCCGTGTACTGCTTCGCTTCCTGCACGGCGGCGGCCACCTTGCCGTCCACATACGTCTTGCTGGTGGCGTCACCAGCAGCGGACACTTCGCCCAAGTCCGTGATACGGTGGCCGTCGGCGCTCACGTTGCCCGTGAAAGCGGTACTGCCGTCCTTCTTCATGTAGGGCGTCAGGTCAGGGGCCGGCCCGCCACCGCCCCCGCCGCCCTGCGGGATGCTGCTGATGCGCTGGTCGGTGTACTGCTTCGCTTCCCGCAGGGCGGCATCACTCTTGTCCTGCGCGTGCGTCTTGGCTTGCGTCAGCGCGTCCGCGGACTTGTCGTCCGCATACTTGCGCGTTGCCGCGTGGTCATCCTGTGTCGGTGTGCCCAGCCGTTTAACCTGGTGCCCGGCAGCGTCCGCGTCCTGTTCCCACGGCTTGCCCAGCTCCGTCTTCACGCTGGTGGCAATCTTGCTGTCAATGTTCCCCTGCAGCGCGTTTTCCACCGCCTGCTGCAGCTGCGCAGGGTCCACCTCCGCAGTGTTCTTGCTCTTGCCGTAGTTCACTTCACGGCTGTTCTGGTACCGCTCGATAATTTCGCTGAACTCAGACATGTTGTCCCCTTAAATACGAAAGCACCGCCCCGCCTGTGGATAACCACAGTTAGGGGGGCGGTGCCATGGCGCTGCCCCTGCTGATTACTTGAATTCGCGGGTAATCAGGCGAGCCATCTTGATCATCTTGCGCTCAGGGAACACACGTTTCCAGCTGGCAGCGGCGGCCAGAGTGGCATTGTTCGGGCCACCCGCAGCGGCGGTGCCGATGTAGGCATAGCCGACGGGGTGCAGCGCCCATTCCACGCGGTTGAACAGCACCTCTTGGCCGCTGCCGTTACCAGCGGCCGGGTCACGCCACGTTTCGGTCGGGGTCTTGGCCGAGCCGGTGCCCAGGGCGAACGCACCACGGGCAAACAGCCAGCTCTCCACCGTGCCGTCCGATTTGACGGGGATGTTGTCATTGATCACCACCTGCAGGCCCTGGAACGTGGGCACGCTCTGGGCGGCACCGTTGATGCTGACCGGGATAAAGTCGATCATGTTGTTCTTGCGCATCTGGCCGTAGACCAGACTGTGCACGCAAATGATCGACAGATCGCCCATGTGGTCACCCATCGTCAGCAGCGTGTCAATGAACGCCTTGCCGCCGAAGGTGGTGGTGCCTTCCACGAAGGTGGTGCCCTTGATGTCGTGGGTCAGGTCTTTGGCAGTGTGGGTGCTGCCGCCGGCCGGGGTGGTCTCGCTGTGCGCGAACACGCCCTGTGCCACCGACAGGAAGGCACGCTGCAGGCGCAGCGACCAGTACGTGGCGAGGCGATTGCCGATGTTGGTCATCGGGTCGTGGGCCAGCAGGTCGGCGGTCAGGTCCATGCTCGACCAGCTGTTGTTCCGGCTGAGGCGGATTTGAACTTCTTGGCCGGTACCGATCTTGTTCGGGGTGCTCTTGACAGCCGGATCGTCGTTGGAAATGTTTTCCTCGTCCTGATCCAGGTCTTTGAAGAACGGCACGTTGAAGGTGAGGCCTTCACCGGCGAGGTTGGAATTCAGCCGCGCATCCAGCGCAATAACGCCGGCTTGAATCAGCGTGCTCAGCTCGGTGGTCTGCAGCTGAACATAAGGGTTGAAGATCTCCGGAACAATGACGTCCGAAAGTCGAACGACGCCCTTTGCCATGGGTGACTCCTGGTGTAATGGGGGTTTGCCAAAGCGCCCAAGTCACCCATGTGATGGACCTTGCGCTTAGTATACACCAGGAGTTTCCGCTATAGGCAAGCGTTACAGGATTTCCTTCCCTGCCGCCTTGGCCAGCTGCTGTGCCCGTGTGGGGTTTTCGCGATAGATGCGACCCTGCTCAGTCAGGTTCCAGCTTTCCTTGGACCACGGGTTGTTAGCCACACTGGTAGCGCGGCCACCTGTTGCCCCGCCACCCGTGGTGGTACCCCACCAGTGGGGGCGCTTGGGTTGCATGTCGGTAAGCCACACCGTTGGGTCCACGCCGGGGGTAACGCCACAGCCTTCCTTGGTGACAACCCGATCGGTTTCGTCCACCTGGAACACGCGCTCGGCATACATCAGGGCGTCTTCCATGGCCGTCTGCGTGAAGCCTGGCGATTTGCGGATGGCCGCCTGCACCTCGTCTGCAATGCGCCGCCGCAGCTTCTCGGCTTGGAATTGAGTGACCACACCTTCCAGCTCGTGCAGCTTGGCGGTCAGGCTCTGCTTCTCACGTTCCAGCGGGGCCACGCGGCTCTTGATGCGGCTTTCCACCAGATCGTTGAGCTTCTTGTCGTCCACCTTGCCTTCGGCAGCCAGACGGTACTCATCGATGCGTTCCAGTTCCTGGATCACCTCATCCACGCTGCGGTCGCCCAGCGGCCGGTACTGCTCGCGCAGCTTCTTATGGTCGTTGCGCTCTTTGCGCAGCGCTTCCTGCAGCCGATCCACGTCTTCCTGCTGGCGCAGCCCTTCGATGGCTTCCAGCACGTACTGGCCGTTCACCTCGTGGTACAGCTCGTGGAACTTCTCGTCGATGCCTTCCAGGCTGTCCAGCCGGGCTTTCAGTTTCATTCGTCAATCCTCAAACGCTTCGGGGTATTTCGCGTACAGCTCTTTCAAAGTGTACTGTTCGCCATCGCTATCAACAAACTTGTCCAACGTCAACTTGCCGGCCCGCCACAGTTCGTATCTGTTCTTGCCCAGAACCTTGCGCTGTGTGTCCTCATCCTGGCGCTCGAACCATTCCTGGAACGTTTCCACAGGGGGCACCCCCTGGCCTTCAAACGACGGCACCCGCTTGCTGCGGCAGTTCGGGTGCATCGGCGGCACCGGCCCTTCCCCCACCGGGTATACGCGGCCGTGCAGGGTGCGGCACAGCGCGCTCGTGCGCGTGTCCAACACCGCCGTGTAGACTTCCTTAGTGAACACGCCCGGGTTCTCGGCCGTAATGGCGTACTGAACGTTTGACGCCACGCCCTCTGTGGCCGTCGTGACCACGGTGCGGATGTTGCGGTAGGCCACCGCGTTGGTTCCGTTGCTGTAGTTTAGGATCTTGGTGCCCACCGTGGTTTCCTGCAGCTGCCGCGCAGACGAAGCGGAAAAGGTGGCAGCGCGCAGCCGGATGGCGTCGCTTTCGGCCAGCTGCAGCAGCCATTTCTCCACGTTGTACCCCACCACCGGCATCCGCAGGATGGCGTCCACGCTGGTGGCACCCGTTAGGAATACCTTGACTTCCTTGGGTGCGTTGGTGAGCACCATATTACGAAAGTCCAGCCGCTCCGCCTTCGCCAAGTGTCCCATGAACTTGCGGAACCATTTCACAATCTTGTGCCACACGGCCTGCCGTATGGCGTTCAGCTTGGCAAAGATGGACTTCTTAGCCCTGTGGTCAACCGACTGGCCCTCGCGCCACATGTCGTGGATGGTGTAGATGAACTCCTGGTCCTTAACCTTGAACTCCGCGA
>ERZ1674046.105-NODE-105-length-13705-cov-6.766667_pt1 | contig 13705 bp, 19 predicted proteins | sample MGYA00581130_ERZ1674046 | MGnify/ENA primary metagenome ERZ1674046 (study PRJEB41354, sample SAMEA4873345) | human saliva metagenome | biome: human-associated habitat [ENVO:00009003]; feature: mouth environment [ENVO:08000002]; material: saliva material...
TGTCTTCTTTGTTGCCCGTGCTTATCCTGACCGCACTTTGTTAACCTTACCTGTTTCTAATATGCCTAGCTTTTCCGCATCGCTTTGTCTTGGTTCAAGCAGACAAAAATCACGCCTTACATATTTATGCACTTCTTATTCACTTCACCACATAGCTATGTAATGTATTCATTTAATAATTGAATAAAATCCAATTCACCTAGTCACCGTATTAGATAATATCCAATTCACCTAGTCACCGTATTAGATAATATTCAGTCAAACAAAAACGATAGACAAAACTTATCAAACAAGGAATAGCTATGCATCCCATATTCATACCTAGTAATGGTTATTTTTTGTAGAAATTCTAAACAATTCGGAAATTCTTGGCGTTTTTCCTTTTGTTTTCAAGAACTTACAACGATAAGTTTTATCTATGAATGGTGTGCAGGCGTGATAGACAAAACCTATATTGCATAACTATGCAGTTTCCTGCACACCTTGTTGCATAACTATGCAGTTTCCTGCACACCTCGTTGCATAATTATGCAATCGTACAAAATTTAAACAATTTTCAAGTTGATTTTTGTTTAACTCGGAATTCACAGCGATTTTTTGCGAATGTTGTCACTTTTTTAACTCAAAAATATGACCGATCCCGTTTTGGAGTAGAGCGAAAGCAGTAGAAATGGGATGCAAAACGGGATGCAAAACAGGATCGCTATAACCCCCGAAGAAAATAATTTTAAACTGCGAAAAACAAAAGGCGAAAAGACCAAAAAGCCTTATATTATATATATTTATATATATTTAATAGATAGATCGCCATTGTGGGATTTTAACCCTATTTTCTTAGGATTTTATCGCGATCCCGTTGATCCCGTTGTTTTCAGATAGGGGAGCTTCTGGCCAAATTTTTCTTTTTTCGCTGTGTTTTTCGGTGTGCAAAACTTACGTCACTTTTGGAAATTTTAGAGATTTATCGTATCATCGTCCTTTTCCAAATGCCTTCTCTCAAAAGTAAACGGGATCGACAGGATCGCTATATTTCAATAAGATTTCAAGTTATTGATATTAAACGAAAAACAGCCAAAATCAGCCCAGAAAATCCACGCCCGTTTTGATGACTAAACAGGCATAAACTAACGGGATCGGCGTAAAAGTAAACAGGCACGGGTGTTTTTAGCTGTTCGCATTTGTTTTTTCGCTGAGCGTGGCAAAATCCGCCTAATTTAGCCAAAATTATTCCGATCCGTGAAAAGTTTTGCCTATCAATTTTATTAATCGCCTGACCTGATACACCTGAGCCATCGAAAATACCCAAACTGATTAAAAATTAATCAATCGAACAAAAATAGCCAAATATTTTTAAATTATCGTTTGACAGTATACTGAAAACTGATATACTACACTCATCAAGACGGGGAAGCCCTGAATATAAAAATGTTCTTTAACAATTAGGATATAAAAAGCGACGTGAACAAAAAGTTAAATTTTCAAAAGTCGTATTTATCTAGTCGCACGGTTTAGTTATGAGATAGACCAGGCGCAGGCGATACGGCTTTTTATAAATTTAATTTACTAATCATTAACCACTAGGGGGAATTTATAAATGTTTGAATTATACGCTTACGACAATAAAACAAGGGTATTTTATCCGACTATGCGCTTTATGTTTTACAGCGTGGAACAAGCTAAAGCGCTGTACCGTGAGAAACACGGGTTAAAGCATAATCGCCTTGACTTTAGAGTACAGGCGACAGAAGGGAAAAAAATGAACTTTTTAGAATATTTAAACAATGAATTATTTTCACAAGATTGGTTAGAGCTTTTTGAAGCCTACAACGACCGCAACAAATACGGGTTTTTAATCTTTGGCAGTTTTGATCAACTACTTGATGAATATTACACAGACCACGAAAGCCTAAAAAAAGCACTATCGCAAGGAGTATTTGAAGATATAAACCGTGATGCTTGGCTTTATGTAGTGGACGATTGCGAACGAATTAGCGCTTACATTAGCACGTATGACCTAGTAGAAGATCTAGCAGGTTATCAGGCATTAGCAGATTTTGCCGAAGAAAACGACCTTCCTATCTGGCAAGAATACAAAGAACAAGTGGAAGAAAATTAATATTTAAAAATAGGAGATTAAAAATGAAAAAATTTACTAAATACTTAGAAGATTTTAGCTTTGACGATTTAGTCGCATTGTGGAACGAATACGCAAGCGAAAACGGATACGAGCAAATCTACGACAGCGTTGAAGAATTCGCAGCTAACTTCGGGATAGACAGCGTAGCGCTTGCAAAAATGGTATATTTCGGGGACATTAGGAACTGGAGCGATATGGTCTATCTTAACGGTTACGGGAATTTTCAATCTTGCTGGAACGTTGAGAACAGTCCGATCGATATTGAAGCATTGGCGGAGTGGTTAGAATACGAAGATCACAACGTTTTCACGGAGTGGAAAAAAGCTCAACCAACCTTTGAAGACTGGTTAAATGACAGTTACGGTAGATCAGATTTGATCGCAATGTGGGAAGAATACACAGGCGAAGATGAAGAAGATTTTGATCTTGGTGCCTTAGCTGAAAGTATTGAAGAAGCCGATGGCGATGAATATCTAGCCTATATTAAAGAAGTATTAGAATAAATAAATTTAAACCGCTTGGAATTTTAAAAACTAGGCGGTTTTTGTGTATTTATTGACAACTAACAGGAGTTTAAAAAATGGGATCATTCAATTTTTCAATCCAAGACAGCTTAACCGTCGGATTAACTAACCAATATTATACCGACGAAGAGATCGAGCAATACGCGCAAGAAAACGAGGTAGACACCGACACCGCGCGCGAGTGGTTAGCTGAACAAGATTTTGCCGACATCGCAGAAGCGAAGGAAGATGCGGACGATTTCGCTTATAGTCTGAATAAATGGTTTAATAGCGTGATTGATTTGGGATTTGAAAACACAACCGACAGCCTTTATCGCGCAGTAGTTGAAATAGGATACTATGAAGGATTTCAGATCTACGTGGAAGATATGGACGGGGATCACGGTAAACATTTGTTAGAAAGCCTGGAAGAATGGAGCGATCTAACGATGGAACGCGACCAGGCGAAGAAATTGATCGAGAAAGTCTATTCAACCGCGCAATTCATTTTGATTGACTACGCAAAACGCGCAGGGTTAGGCATAACCGCAGGCGGATGGACAGGCTCAACGCAGTATCATCAAATTAACGAAGTATGGGAAGCCTATAAACAAGGCGCGGGCGCTGAATTATTGGCACAGTGGGAACGCATTAACAAATAGGGGGATTATATGGCAAAATTTATCTTAAGCGCGGTGATTATCGCCCTTTTATCTATCGGGTGCATTGAAGCAATGGATCGGGAATGGCTTGCGGACTATCAAAAGCAAACAGGAACGACGGCAAGATTTGCCAACAGTGATGACGAGTGCCGAAGCAATGAACATTTTGATGCTAGATTTGGTATTTGTATCAAAATGAAAGAATTCACAACAGATGATCAACTTTAAAAATTAGGGGGAAATATGCAAGAACTAATGGAAGCATTAAGAAATAACGGATCATTTACTATCTTGGGCGATATTATCAAACAAGGGTATGCCAAAAGAGAGAAAGGCACGGAGCGAGCGAAAACAATCCCCGTTATGCTTGATAATGGGCTGATTGAAGAAGTAGAGCCAACCGAAGAAATGATGAAGTATATCCGCTTTTCAGACGAGCAACACAAGCAAGATTACATAAATATAATGTATTTCCTGAACATAAACGACAAAGGGCGCTTAGTGTTTGAGCTTCTTAAACTTTGGCGAGAAGCACAGAAAGAGACAATAAAACAGGCGGAGCAAGCGATATTTGACGAGGAAGAAAAATCGCAAAATCACTATTAAACACAATCGGGATCGACATTGACGACATAACAGAAAACGAGGGCTAGCACAATGAAAACTATCAACTTTGAAAAATACAACATTAACAACGATAAAATTTTAGACAGAACAGGCGAACTATTTAATGATCGCCTACCTGAAGCGGTGGGACAATATGGATGCGATTTGCATCACTTCCTATTCAATGAAGACTATGCCTTTATCTTCGACAACGTGGCAGAAAGTGCGGTAGATAGCGTGGGTGTATGGAGTGCGATCCGTCTGGTGCGAAACTATGAAGTAGATAATTTTGGGGAAAATTATACCGAAATTGAGCCTTGTAAAATAGCCAATATGTTGGTCTATATTTACGGTGAATTTCTGCTTAACCAGATTGAACACCTTACGGATGATGCGTTGGATCGTGAATTGACAGAAGAAGACTTGGAAATTATCAGCGACCAACTGGAACAATGGCTAGAAACCAATGCGCCAAACGAGAACGACCGTTACACTAACCGAGAAATTGATGGCCAGGTGTGGGACTACTATGGAGCCTATTAATTATGGTCAAAGTGCTATTAGATAAGCTATTTCTAACAAGTAGCGGTGGCGACTTCTTGCACGGTGTTTTTATTAGTGAAGGCGATACCGTTCGCCTTTATTATGCAGGTGAGTATGGCAAACATCACGCCCTGGCGGTAAGTGTTGCATTACAACGAGACAAGGAGCGACTAACACAGGCGGAGATCGACCGATTGCCAGTGGTAGAAGCGAGAATGAACAAGGTTAAAAATTGCGTATTAGGGTACGTATTAAAAGAAAAGTAGAGGTGATTTATTATGAACGGGATTGAGAAATTAAAACAACTGACAAATGTTTACAGAGCAGCATTAAATGAAGGTATCGCAAGCGACGGATGGGTACAACGCTTGCGTGAAAAAATGAACGACTACGGGCGCGATTTAATCATCACAGCAAGCGAACTTGAAGAATACCCTTCTTTCTTGGAGTGGGTGGCGTATAAAGTGTCAGGTGCAACAAATATTGAAGGGGTAGGGTATTTTGATAATAGTTATTTGATAAATGCACTTCATCAGTATCATAAGAATGATTCGAACTTTACAGGTGAACGATCTGCGCTAGATATTCGAGCCAGTAAAAAGGCAGTAGAAAAGATTGCGCCTGAAGAAATAAGACCAGTAGAGGTGGCTTATCAACAACTCTTTGACGTGGTGCATCGTGTGAACGACTTGGACAGATACGCACAACTCCGTGCCTTAAACGACTTAATTCGTGCGCTTGAAGTGTGGCTAGACGGGTGCAAAATGATTGATATTAGTAGTTGGTAGAGGTAACAAAATGCATGTAGAACTAAATGAACAGATTAAGGAGCGATTGGAAGCAATCGCCCAACTTATGAAAACAGAAAAGCGTGTGCCTCAGACGGCATACTTCCCCTTTATCGTGTGTTTTGAGTGGGTTAACCCGTTTGGAATGTTAGTTAAAAGCGAAGTACAAAACAAGCGTGTTTTATTGTGCGAAGCATACAACAGCTATTTGCAAGCGGACGGTAGAGGTAGCTTTGAACAGGTGCAGAAGTGCTTAGATGAGTTATTAAATGAACTTGATAACTATGCTTTTATTGACATTACAGAAGAAGCAAAGTCAAAACTAGACAAAAACAAAGTGCAACTATCAGCGTTTATGAACGCAACTTATAAAAAGAAAAAGTAGAGGTGAGCGCTATGTTAAAGCTCAAAAAACGGATGGAATTTCCTCAAGGTAACAGTTACTTCCTATCGTCTAGTTATTATGAAGATGGAGAATTTGCAGGGATGGACGTAATGCTGTGTAAAAGGGTAGGTAGTACAGTTCAAGCAGTCGCACTTATTTCTGACCACAGAGGAAAGATAGAAGAAATAGGCGCACTATATGAAACAGTGTATAGAAATTTAAATGAACTTAACAACATTTTAGCAAAGTAGAGGTGAGTAAAAATGAGTGGAAAAGTAACGCAAGAAGTAGCCACAGGCAAAGAAGGAATGATGAAAGTGCTTGAAGTTGTGATGAAATGTTTGGCAGAAGGTGTATTGTGCCTGAAGCTAACGCAGGAAGCCACAATCGAAATGAACAAACGCTTTAATGAAAAACCAACGGATGAAGAATATTTGAATACGCCAATCTTATTTACTTTGCCTAACGGCATTTCGACAGGCTCAATATCGCATATTGTGGATGAGTGGCTAGAGCCTGAAGTGATAGACTACCTAGAGAAACAAGGAGAGTTTGTACCATTTAAAATTTTGCAGCACTTTGTCGGTTTGATTGACAAAATAAAAGTAGAGGTGATCTAAATGGCAAAGAGTAACAATAAACGCAAGAACGGTAAGCGGGTTGCAAACAACCACGCAGAACGTTTAAAACGCTTACAGGCGAGAGATATAGTTGGGCTGATGGTGTGTAATGCAGTGGGTACAAGTGAAGTCAAAGGCGCCCATAACGAGCTGATACCGAGAACGTGTGTTTATAGTTTGCCAAAACGCAACGTCACAACCATTACAAGCCGACAGGCTCAAGCACTCAAAGAACAACGTTGGGCGTGGAATATCCAGTTCGGCATTGTTTGCCGCAAGCCTGACGGGGAAGTTTACCTAGAGCAGGAAGAAAACGCACAGCTTTTCACCGAAGTAAAATTGAGTGAGATGAACGAGTTTGTAACCGACAAGCTGATGGAGCTATGGGAGCAGACAGATCAAAGTTATGCGCTTACGATGTACTGGGTAGCCACACCTTGTATTATTGAGCATAAAGGCATTGACGTGCCACTGGAAGCCGTACTTGCGCCACTGTGGGCGTTTAACGTACTAGGCAGTGTGCTGACACAGTATGAACAGGACAACCCTCAGTGCAAAGTGGTACACTACCGCACCGATAATCTTGCGGAGTTTGTAAACTGGTATTTATCGCAAGGTAAGTACAAGGAAGACTTGAAACAACCACGCACTTTGACGTACTGGTTTGAGCCTAGCGGTAACAAAATGCAGAAGGGCGAGCTTGTAGAGTGGCGGAAAAATTAGTCGAGGTGGGTAAGATTGAGCAAATTGGTTTTGACCACGAAACATTTAATCCACGTGCCACAGTTGAAGGTTTTGTGAAGTGGGGTAAACATACCGCCACAATGAATGGGTACGATAGCAGCATCCTAATGGGTGTACTTGACGACGTACCTCAATGTTTAAATGTACGAGTTGACATCACAAACAAAGAAGGTGAGACAGCTCAAGTTAAATTGTATAACGACGGCAAAGAAAAAAGTGCCAACGTTGACGTGAAAGTGCAATAAGTTTGCACTTTTTAAGTAGTACAGAATTATGGGCCAAGCCTATATAAGCGGTAGAAATACCATCAATCAAACAAAATGGAGTAAACAATGAAAAAATCTTTAATCGCATTATTTGTAGCATCAGTTGCAGTGTCAGCACAGGCAACGACAACAGCAAATACCTTACCGACCGAGCCGTATGTAGTAGACGGGTACACACCTGACACACGTACAGCCGAAGCGAAAGAAACCTACGCAAACCGCGTGGTTAAATCTGACGTAGAAGGCAATAATCACAGTGTGTTTGGTCAAGACAACACAGTGGACGCAATTCACGGTAGCACGTCGGTGTATGGTAACCAAAACGTAGTCGGTGCAGACGCTAAAGACGGTAACATTTTCGGGGACGGTAGCTCAATCACAGGCTATCAATCGCAAGCAGTGGGCGATAACAACCATTTAGTCGGTGAACAAAATACTGGCTTCGGTATGAATAATATTGTGAATGGTAACCATACACACGCAGTGGGTGGTGGTAACAACATTACAGGCGATCAATCTTTAGCGGTGGGTCATTACAACCTAATCACGGGTGCAAACGCAGTGGCTATCGGCTATGATAACAAGGCGTTAAAAAATGACACTACGGTGGTAGGCTCTGGTGCGAAAGCAGATGGTTTAAATGCTTCAGCGTTTGGCTCAATGGCAACCGCAACAGGTGAGAGTGCATTAGCCGTAGGTACAGGTGCGAACGCAACGGCAGACAGTGCGGTGTCTATCGGGAATGACAGCAACGCAACAGCAAAAAGTTCAGTAGCGGTGGGTCAATCTACCAACGCAACAGGCGTATTCGCAACCGCGCTAGGTGATAGCTCAAGTGCATTAGCCAACGGCTCAGTGGCCATCTCGGTTGACAGCAAAGCGCAAGGCGTAAACTCAATGGCGTTAGGTCGCTCATCAATCACTACACACGACAATTCTGTGGCACTCGGTGCAAGCTCTGTGTCTAAGCTTGAAAAACAAGTGAACGACGCAACAGTGGGTACATTAACCTACAACGGCTTCGCGGGTAACAATCCGATGGCGACAGTGTCTGTGGGTGACAGTGGCAAAGAACGTCAAATTGTGAATGTAGGTGCGGGTGAAATCAGTGCAACGTCAACCGACGCGATTAACGGTTCGCAACTATATGCGGTAGCAGACAAGGTCAGCACCAATACACAAAATATTGCAACAAACGAAGGCAACATTGCGAAGAACGCAAACAATATCGCTGACAACGCAACGCGAATTACAACCAACGAAGGCAACATTGCAAACAATGCTCAACGCATTACAGCCAATGAAGGTAATATTGCGTCAAACACAGCGTATATTAAAGCAGTGGAAGCGAAGTTACCGGTAGTAAAAGCGGGTGATAACACCACAGTAGACGTAACAGTTGACGCATACGGTAAAGCAACGTACACCGTGAGTTCAAAAGACTTCCAACCAGCAATCGACGCAAACACAGCGAAAATTGCAGACAACGCGAAAGCGATCTCGACCAATACGGCTGACATTCGCAGTGCAGAGAAGTTGATTGACAAAAACGCAAAAGACATCGCACAAAATACTTCTGATATTCGCGACAACACAGGCAAAATTTCAGATAACGCAAACCATATCGCAGACAATGCAGCGAACATTACGCATAACTCAGCACGTATTAATGCGGTAGAAATTGAAGCGAAGAAACATTCTGTTGTAAAAGCAGGTAAAAACACAACCGTGAATAAAACCACAGGTGCGAACGGTGAAGCGGTGTATACCGTTGACGCAAACGTTGATCACTTAGCGACTAAAGCAGAAGTAAATAAACACGTTGGCGCAATCAACAACCGTATTGACGGAGTGGAAGGTAAAGTTGCACAAAACACCAAAGCGATTGGTCGTTTAGACCACGACGTGCGTAAAAACCGCAAACGTGCGGACGCAGGTACAGCGAGTGTGGCAGCGATGGCGAACATTCCACAGGTGTATTTACCTGGCAAGTCTGGTGTAGGCGTGGGTGTAGGTTACAAACACGGACAAAGCGCAATCGCGGTAGGTTACTCCCGCACTAGCGACAACGCACACCATATCATTAAACTTTCTGTCGGTGCAGACAGTCAGAAAGATGTAACAGTCGGTGCAGGTTATATGTACCAATGGTAATTTAGGCAGAGCCACGCAAGTTGCTCTATCTTTAGAGGTGAATAAGTATGAAAAATGAAGAAGCGGAAATTAATTGGATCCATTCAGAAGTCATAAATGATTTTATGTTAGACCTTGGATATCGAGTGGCGACAGAAAGTATTTTCAAAGATGGCCGGGTGCTTGAATGGTTTATACATATCGAAAGTGCTAAAGACGACGTATATACAGATATTCAAGTATTGAATGAAAACGCAGCATACAATGTGTACAACGAGCTAAAAGCCGTATTTAAAGTTAAGTAGAGGTGAATAAATGAATATGGACTATATGTTAGAACCGCCAGAGCCTTCTCGTAAGGAGCGTTGCATCGAAGCGCAAGTGGAAGACTGGATGAAGAACCCATTACGAGGTGCAGAAGAAGCGGGGTTAGACCTCACGGAGTATTTAGATTGGGATAGTCTCGAAGCCGACTTTATCAAAGTCGCAGAAGATAATTATGACAGTTACATTGATGATTAATGTTGACACAGTACAAAAACAGGTTATACTTGCACTATATCTTAATGATGTGGTGCAAGTATAATGAAAGTAAAATTCCTACTAACGATTGACAGCAATCTTAGAACAATGATTAAACGTGAAGCACGTAAGCACGGTATCTCAATGAACGAGTATATCGAGACGGTGCTGACACAGTTTGTAGAGATAGAACGAGGGCGAAATGGCACGAAAACGCAAAAGCCTGACGGAGCGCATCAAGGCTAACACCACACAGGAAGGCGATTGTTTAATTTGGAAAGGGGCGATGTCGGGTAACTCACCAGTGGTTTGTGAACGACTACCGAACGGAAAATACACCAACATAAACATTCGCACAGCGAGAGGGATGCGACTGTTCCCTGATACCACAGTCAATACAAGATTTACCACAACGTGTGGCAACCCACGTTGTTTTGCCAAAGACCATATCATTCTGGGTACAGCAACTAAACAAGCCCCCCGTCGCGTGAGACGAGGAGATACAAAGTCTGATATGGCAGCAAATAAGAAGTTATTTAGTTTAGTGGTACACACCGAAGCAACAATGATTGGCGAACAGATTAATGTATCCTACGCAACGGTACTTAAAATGCTAAAGCATAACACTAGTATGTACCCGTACTTCTTAATAAAACTTAAAGAACACTGTAACTTAGATGACGTGCGAGATAGCGACCAGAACGAATATTGGTTGAAGAACACGTACAATATATCTACCTTCGCATTGAACTTTATCAGACAGTGCAAGGAAAGCGAATTAGAAAAAGCATACAAGCGTGACGATACATACGACGCAGAAATGGAATACATTGATTTTCTCGATAACTGCGAAGTGTATAACGATCACCTAGTATTAAAAGACGGTGTAGATATTACACCACCATACCAATGCACCTGTGGTTATGAAGGGTGCGTTAATCCACTGCACAAATAGAGGTGAATAATGAAAGACTTAATTGAAATAACGCTCGACTTTGAAACCTACTATTGTAAGAAGTCTAAGTATTCGTTAGCAGCGAAGGGTATGACATACGAAAAGTATATCCGCGACGAAAAATTTGAAGTAATTGGTTTAGCGGTAAAAGTCGGAAACCGTAACACAGAATGGCTTAGCCCTCATGAGATCCAAGATTGGATAAATCACATTGAAGTGGCGTATGGTTGGGAGAACGTAAGATTGATTGCGCAAAACGCTGTTTTCGACGCATCAATCTTAGGACTAAAATATAATGTCTATCCTGGTCAAATCGCTGACACAATGTTAATGAGCAAAGCAGTTCAACAGTGGGATGGTAATTCACTTGACGTGATTACTCGTCAGCTACGTACGAAATACGGATGGATATGTGTGCAGAACAACGACGGTAGCACGTGGGTTGGTCCAGCTACAGGTGAGAATGAGCAGTTAAAACAATTCGCTGTTGACAAAGGAACGGAAGTTCACGATGCAGACGGCAAACGCCTAAATGACTTCTCGGACGAAGAATATGAAGCGTATGCACAATATTGTATTACTGACGTAGATTTAACGTGGTCAGCATACCGTTTCTTCTTGGACTACTATGGCTTCCCAGAACAGGAAATTGACGTAATGACTACGTCAATCGAGATGTATACTTACCCTGTTATGGAGTTAGATACGAAGGTTTTAGAAGAAGTTAAAGCTAACGTTAACCAACTACGGGAAGAAAGCCTAGCGAGAGCAGGTGTAACATTAGAGGAAGTAAGATCAGACGCAAAGTTTGCTGAAGCATTGACGAAATTAGGTGTAGAACCACCGACAAAGATCAACACAAAAGGCGAAGTAAAATATGCGTTTGCGAAGAAAGACCTTGAGTTCTTGAAATTACTAGAACACGAAGATGAAGGAGTACGTGAATTAGCGCAAGCCAGATTTGATAACAAATCATCGCAAGCCGTAACACGTGTAGAAGATTTTCTGAGTAAAGCAGAACGAGGTAAACTCTGTGTTGGCATCGAATACTACGGCGCACGAACCGGTCGCTTCGGCGGCTTCGAAGGCAACCTTCAGAACCTAAATCGAAATAAAGTAGTAGGCAAAGATACACCTTACGGTAGACTCGTTTTCTACAAAGGCAAAGTAGACCGATTTATGAAGTTAGGATCTGACGGAAAGGTATTACTCGCAATAGCAGGTTGGGTTGAGAACGACGAAGACGAACTCCACGAAGTAGGGTTACGCGATAGTGTAAAAGCTCCGAAAGGGAAAACGTTGGTTGTGAATGACTTAAGCCAAATTGAGTGCCGCATATTGGCGTACACCGCGCACGAACAATGGGTACTAGACGCCTTCGTTGCGAAGAAAGATATTTACAAAGCACAGGCAAGTAAGTCTTTCGGTGTACCGTATGAAGAAATCACGAAGTCAATGCGTTTCGTTGGTAAATCGCAAATATTAGGTCTTGGTTTCCAAGCGGGAGAAAACGGGCTTAGAGTGGTACTTGGTAAAAGAAGTGAAGACTTTTCTTCAGAGGAACTTCAAGGTTGGGTTAAAAGCTATCGTGCAAGTGTACCTAATATTGTTGCTTTCTGGCGAAAATACAAAGCTGTTCTTCGTGCAATGGTACAAGGTACGAGCGTAAGTATCGACGACAAAGGTATTCTTCAATTAGAGGGTAACTGTGTTGTTCTACCTAACGGAATGAAGTTAGTGTATAGAGATATACGATGTGAGAAAAACGAAAATGGGTTTGATCAGTATGTGTATTGGGGTAGAAATATCCGCACTAAAAAACCAGACTGGGAGAATACGTTTGAGGGTCGTATGGTTGAAAATGCCGTACAAGCACTAGCTCGAATTGTTTTAACTACACAAATGGGTTGGATAAAAGCAGAGTTTCGCAAGCGTGGTTGGTCAAGAGACGACGCACACCTTGCTATGCAAGTACACGATGAGTTAATCGTTTGTTGCAGAGAAGATATTGCGGAAGAAGTGCTGGAGATTATGCAACACTATATGGCTAAACCTCCACATTGGGCTTCTGACTTACCACTAGGGTCAGACGGAGATATAGCGAAACGATATGGGTGTGCAAAATAATTAATAAAAGTAAGAGGTGAATTATGGAAACTGAACGCTACGTAGTATGCCAGTGTTCTTATAGCGAAATACAAGGGCTGATAGAAACGAAGCATTATCTTAAACGTAGACCACAAGTAACAGATAGTTTCGCGTTGTACGATAGAGAAACAAGGAACATAGTTGGTGCGTTAACAATCGGTAAACCAGCTTCAAATTCTTTGTGTGTAGGCGTGTGCGGAGCAGAAGCGAAACAATACGTGTATGAACTAAATAGATTGTATGTCGAGGACGGTGTAGGCTTTCCTGAGAGTAAGTTTATATCAGCGTCAATTTCGTTGTTTCAAAGAACATTCGGAAATGCAATCTTGGTTAGCTACGCCGATACAGATATGGGCCACGTAGGTGCGATCTACCAAGCGAGTAACTGGTTATATACAGGGAAAACACCGGCAAGAACGGATAAGTTTGTACCAGAAGGTAAGCACAGCCGACACTACGACAAAGAACAAGACAACAGCGTAAGAGTAGTACGTAGTAGTAAACATCGCTATGTTATGTTCGTTGGAACAAAAGGTTTCAAAAAATGGTGTATGGCGAGACTTCAATATAAAGTAGCCGACTACCCGAAAGGAGATTTAAGCTACTATGACGAAGACTTTAAATACAAAAAGAAACTGGTTTTTAGAGAAGCGTAGGTGAAGTATGATTATACGAACAGGGCGAAAATTTTAT